>CABFOG010000798.1_pt1 | contig 17247 bp, 19 predicted proteins | sample 3522001 | NCBI WGS metagenome assembly CABFOG01 (sample SAMEA5312485, study PRJEB27640) | indoor metagenome | biome: indoor environment; feature: controlled; material: polymer antistatic dissipative epoxy resin | place: Italy | collected 2014-05-27
ATTTTATTGGTGATGATCCAGTCGAACGCTATCAAAAAGCACCTAAAGCAGGACAACCTAAACCATTAGCCTATAAGCCAAAATTAGAAATTAAGGCAGAAGTTGACCCAAGTATTATTAAAGCTTTCGAAGATGGAAAAATTCAGCACGTAGATTTTTATAAACAAGCCCAAAATAGTACAAATTTTGATGCTACTGGGCACTTTAGTCAGGATAAGATTAAAGTTTCAATGAAAGTAGATACTCAAATCATTAGTCCTACTTCCACATCATTCTTTGATAAAGCTGCTGATGTAATTGGTACTTTTGCCTTGTTTAGAAAAGGTCAGCCAGACATGCAAGGCTCAGTTTTTACAATTAATTTTAAAGATGAAAATGGAAGCCCTCGTACTGCGGAATATGATGCTGATGATGAAGTTTTTCGATTAGTAAAAAAAGAGTATTTCCCTGAAGAGTTGCGACAACCAATGTCGCAAGAGGATGAAAATGGAGAAAGCCCTGCTCGAACCAATATCGCCCTATGTGATAGAATGTTAGCTAAGATATAAATGTCCTACCTATAATTAAGGAGGTAGTTATGCTTGAATTAATCTTTAAGCCTTTAAACTATCTTAGTATAAGATGGGATAATGGAATAATTAATAAAACTCGGTTTGATTTTATTATTCCTTTATTAATTGCATTTTTAATCAGTGTGATTATGACCTTTTTATGGTTTAAAATTGGCACTGATAAATCCAATATTTTTATAAATGATCTGACATATTATTTAATTTGTTTTTTACAAACGATGCCAGGTTTTTATATCGCTGCATTAGCTGCGATATCAACTATTAATAGTACGACTATGGATCAACCAATGGCTGGTGATCCACCTAAAGAGAAATATGTTGAATACAATCCATATAAAGTTTTTTGGATTGAAATGAATAGAAGAAGATTCTTAGCAAGATTATTTTCTTATCTAACATTCATCAGCATTCTATTATTTTGTTTTTTATTAATTATCAGATTTTCGTATAGTTTAGATATTAAAGTTTCTTCATTATATGTAGTTTATTTAACTTACTTTTTTTCTTGTTTAGTTGTTATTTTTTCACTTGTACAGTTAATAATGATGACTTTTTTAAGTCTTTATTACTTAGGTGAAAGAGTACATAAAAATTAAATCCCTCACTAAGAGGGATTTTTTTTAATTATCATTAACTTCGTCATTGGCTGCTTTACGAGCTGTCAGTTCTTTTATGGTTTGTAATTGAATGTCTAGGTTTGGACGAGCACTTGGTGATATTTCATGCGTGATTTCTAATATGCCGCCTGCAGAGAAACCACACTGGTAATTGCTACATTGCAAAAAGATATCGCGTAATAGCGCATGAACTTCTCGACTACTTCGAGCAATCATTCCTGACTTGCAATGAGGGCATTGATAACTTGCTTTTCTTCCCATAAAACACCCAAAAGAACAAATATTTACCCATTGTAAACATTTGGAATAAATATTTGTTATTTATTTACAATATTTAGTCAGCATCTTTGACTTGTTGAATCATATCTTTTTTCGCATTAAGTCGTGGCATTTCACGGCTTAGTGCTTTCTCCGCTGCCAATTTAGATTTATAGACATGGTTGATAATTTTGGGATTGGATTGATCGCCTTTGGTCAACCACTGGCGTGTTTTTCCTTTGTCTGCCGTGTATTGTGTTTTTAACCCGGTATACGGTTTGATCTCTAATTCATTGTGTGCAGAAAACTTGCCTGTTTCTACATCGAGCAAAGAGTATTCACGGTCGAGCCTTGCCTGAGCTGCTTCTTTGCTGACGTATAAATATGTGAAATGCTTGGGATTGGACTGATCGCCTTTGGTTAACGGTACAGCTTTATCCCCTGATTGGTAATAGACCACTACCCCTGTCCACTTTTTGTCTTTTTCAGATTCAAATTGGTCTTCAAAAAGTTCTGCGACATCGTCTGCATCTGGACAAAACACTTCAAGCTCTATACCAGAGGTATAGCCACCATCCGCATCTAAAGTATGGATGATACGAGTGCCTAGCCAATAAATATCGTCGATTTGTTCCTTTAAGCCCTCAAATAAATAGGTCATTTCTGGAATGATATCGGGCTTGCCCTTAGCAAAGGTATAGTTCAGTTTTATGGCGGTACGCTTGAGATCGAGGAGCTTGGCTTTTGCAGCCAAAGTGGCTGACTGTTTGTCCTGGTGTATATGCCGAAGTTCTTTAATGTTTTGGTTGCTGGCATCGCCATACACGACTTCAAGTTTCTTGGCTTGTTCTGTGTCGTAATACCATGCACGGACTGCCGAGATTTCTTCACCGCCATCATTTGAACTATAGAGATGGTTGTCCCCTTGGTCTCGGGTAATGAGATAAGTCGGTAAAGTTTGGCCAGAAATGGTTTGGCTGGTACCTTTGGCAGTGAATAGCAAAATGCCATTTTTTACAGTGGCAATGGCATCGTGTTCATCGGCAAGGCGTGTCAGCAGATTGGCATCTGATTCGTTCTGTACCAATTGTACGATTTTATGCTGTGCCAATTCTGCTTGCACGGAATATTCAAGTTCATGGGCATGGGCAATGGCTTGAACAACGTCCTGCAGCGTGATGTTATGAAAGCTGCGTTCTTTTTTTTGTTTGAGTGAAGATTTAAGGTCTGCACTGGATGCCCGAAGCGTTAAAACATCGGGAGCACCCGCATGTTCGACCTCTTTGACCGTGTATTTGCCTTTATAGACTAGACCTTCATTGCTCCAGCCAATCCATGCTTGAATGACCGCCCCTTTGGGTGGGATTTGCAGTTTACCGTCATGATCTGACAGCTGAATCTCAATAGTGTCGGATTCTAAACCGCGATTGTCAGTGATAGTCATACTCATGAAGCGATTGATCGCTTCGTTGTTGATGACGGTACCATCGACCTCAAGTTTATAAATAGCATGTGGAGAGGTGCTGTCTAGGACATCACCAATCATGTTTCCAACCGTTGAAAGAATGCCCACTAGAAAATACTCCCAGCAACTGCACCTAGTACACCAGTAATAAGTGAACCTGCAGATTGTGTTTTACTGATTTTTAGGCTGAATTCGACCATGCGTGGCTGACCATTTTTATAAAAATAGGTCTGTGTTTCATCAATTGAGTCGATTTTCCATAAGCCATAGACTTTGCCATTGCCAGCAATGAGTGGAAAGGATTTGCCTGTGTTGCCCATAAGACGTAATGCCGTTAAGGAGAGCTGTGAACCGAACTCTGGGACAATAGATCCGTCCAGACTGATGGTGTCTTCTCCTGGTCCAGTATATTGATACGCTGGTGCAGCACCATAACGTGAATTGCTGGCGTGTCGCCAGCTGGTACTGCGTTGTAAACTTTGATACGTGGCTGTGGGTATTGAAAATACAAACATGCCTAAGATCATCATCATTGTGTATTTTCCTTATTCGTTGTCCATAAAGCTGTTACGAGCACGTGCCAGCTTTTGATGTTCACGTTGACTTAACATTTGATTCACGACTTGGGCAATTTGCTGTACGGATTGACCCGGTTGCGTGTGAATATGCATGGTAATGGTGTCACCTTGAATCACGATGTCGCCACGATTGCTGCCTGATGGCAATGCATGGGTATTTCTAATTTTGGATAACGCTGGTGCGACATTAATCTTTTGTATTAAACCAGAGACGTTTGGATTAAAAATGCCAAGGACGTCTGCAAACTTGGTTTTAAGCTCTGGGAAGCCTTGCTGTAAACCAAGACGTAAACCGCCCATAATGTGGCCCCCCAAACCTGCCATGACACGTGATGGACTATGAATGTCCATTCTTTTACGCATGAAATCTGGCATATATGAATTAATAGCTGTCCATATACTTTTCAACTTTTCAAAACCCGACTTAATTCCTTCAACCAATCCTTGAATGATATTGCTTCCAATATTCATCATGCGGTCTTTTAAGCTACCAAGATAAGTAAATATTTTGTTCCAACCATCTATAATCCTTAACAGGATTGGATTGGTTTGAATCCCTGTTACCAAGCTATTCCATGCACCTGCGACAGTTGCCTTAATGCTATTCCATGCATTACTAGTAGCTTCTTTAGCTGATTCCCACTTTTGGGCAAACCATGTACCAATCGGGGCAAAGAACGTAACAATTGAAGTCCATGTACTAAGTACTCCTTCTTTAATTCCTGCCCATAAAGAACTGAAAAATTCGCTGATACTAGACCAGTTCGCAATAATCGTTCTTGGGATACCAATCATTGGTAAAAGTAGGTTAAGAATTGGATTCGATGCAAATGTTGCATCTATACTTTTAATAATATTTTTGACAAATGTGATGCCAGTATTAAAAGCATTTTTTACGGCAGACCAAATTTCAGAAAAAAACCCTTTGATTGGTTCCCAGTTTTTATAAATCAAATATGCTGCTGTCCCGATTGCAGTAATTGCCAAACCGATCGGATTCATAAGCAATGCACGCCCTAACCATAAGAATGTTCGCCCTACCATAAATAAAGACGTTTTAAAAATATTCATTACTGTAGGTAAAACGCTAAATACGCGCATTAACCCAGTTCCGCCAGCCGATGCTGAAGCCATGACCAGCCTTAGGCTGAGCATGCCCAGAATAAGCGGTGAAAAGACGGCCAATGTGCCACCAATTGCTACTAAGCTGGCTGCAATACCTAAAAGACCAACACCTAAGATTTTTGCCAAGGTTGGGTTGCGTTCCATCCAGCCATTAAAGCTCTGTAATGCGCCTGTGGCTGTTTCAATGGCTTTGGTATAGATCGGAAGAATGGTGGTACCAAATTTAAGATAAGCATCGTGTAAATTGGCTCTGGCTTCGATTTCTTTACCTGTGGTGGTTCCCATGGCTTTACTGTTTAACTGGTCGATGTTATCTGCACCAGCATTCAGTTTTGCGTTCTTATGGATCTGCTCACGCTGCATATACATTTGAGCAAATAAGTTTGATGCAGTACGGTTGGTAAAAATACTGCCCATGGCGTCAATAATGTCGCCTTCTTTGGTAATGCCTTTTTTATTTAATTGGGGAACTAAAACTTGTTCCATCCATGCAAATTGGTCTTTTTTAAACAGTTCTGCCCCTTTAATCGCGCCAACATCAAGGAATGAAATCTGTCCAGACTTGTCGTGTTTAACCTTGCTTGGATCTTCAATTAAACCCAAGTTTTGCAGATTATTGGCTGCACGTTTGGTGGTTCGACCTTGATAGACGTTTTGGTAAGCTGACATCATGGCGGTACCGACACGGAAACCGCCCATTTCCTGAACTAAAGGTTCAAGTTTGTAATAGAATGCTTGGTTTTCAATGCCTTTGGCTGCAATACCACCTGTCTTGATCACGTTGAGCCATTCTTCAGCTTGGACACGTCCACCTGTGGCGGTAATGACTTGCTGGATAATATTGGCTTGTTCCATGAATGCTTTTTCACTTTTTAAGCCATTACGCATTTCAATGACTTTGAGCATGTCCATGAATTTTCTTTCATTTTCTGCGCCATCATCACCATACATTGCTTGATTGGAAAACTTCATTTTAGCCAAAGTTGGAGCAACCATTTCAGCATGGTGAACATCAGCAAAGGCGGTGATGCCGTCACGCATAAGGCCTACATTATCAAGTGTGGATGTACCAAAGGTTTTCATGGCCTTAGCAAACTGAATAGCTTCTTCAGTGGCTTTTTTGCCTAAACCTAATGATGCTATGCGGTTTTCTTCAACGTCCATGTGTTTGGTTTCGTTAATTGGCTTGCGTAACTGATACATGGCCGTGACGCCAGTGGCTGCTGCACCTGCCCCATACATACCTGCGTTACGCACATGACCAGCCATTTTTTGTGTACTTTGCTGTACCCGGTTTAAGTTCTGCAGGTATTTTTTTTGTTTGTCGATTTCGGTGTTGGTACCGTGAATTTGGTTTTTCAGTTTTTCCTGATGCTGAGCCAAATTAGTCGATTTTAAACCTGCCTGATTCAGCTCTTGACGTAATGCCATGAGCTTAGGCTTGCCCTCTGTGACGACTTTATTTAGGCGACGAGCTTCTGCTTCGGCTTTTTTCAGTTCTGCAGAAAGTTTGGCATTGGGATTGACAGCAAGCTGCTGTTTGAAAGATGCAATTTTACGATTGGTTTTGTCGAGTTCGGCTGTGGCCTGTTTAACATCTTCTTTCAGCTTTCTAAAGGTTGCGATTTTAGACTGCTGACGCTCTAAGTCTTTTAGCTGGTCATTGGTTTTTTTTAAGGCTTTGCTGGCAGCATTACTGCTGCCAACAATGAGCTTTAAAGCTGGGCTTAATTTGTTTTTAGCCCCAAAAATAACTTCAAGTTTTAATGCTTTCATTCGGCATCGGATCCATTTCGTTCAATGGCTTTTTGATGCCATTGCATCAGTTCTGTAAGTGACATGTCTTCAAAGGCTTGCGGTGACCAGTGGAAGACCACCGCAATGTTGGCCATTGCATCTTCTACTGTTGGAGTGACAGTTCTGCACGAACTGATTTCGGTTGCAAAAAATAGATTACCGCTGCACCCAATTGGACTAGATCTGCAGGTTCAACTAGACCGCTGTTCAACATTTGTTGTGACAAGGTTGGTGTAGTACATAGCGGTAAGATAGTGCAAATAGAGTTGATGTCCCCATTTAAGATTTCTGCAATACGGATTTTACGCAGTGCAGGCACACTTGGTTTGCGTACTTCGATTTGGCTATACGTGGTTTCACCAATTTTGATGGGTTCATCGAGATCCACCACTTGAATGTTTGGATCTGCGCTGATGAGTTTTAAATTTTCAATTTGCTCTGGTGTTTGTTCTAACGTTGACATGTGTTGTTCCTTAAAAAGTTTTAAATAAAAAAACCTTCTGCAGTACGGAACTACAGAAGGGTAGGAAAATTAGTGGCCAATGTTTGCACGGTGTTTTGCCATAAGGTCGACACCGTTGACGATTTCAATCATGTTCGGAATGTCAATTTCAACAATGACTTTGCCGTCGATAGTCAGTTTGTAATATGACCAGATTGTTTTTACCGAGGTTTCGGTGTCATCGCCCTGCTTTTGATTGCCAAAGTCGATTTCTTCATGACGACCACGAACCACAATTTCGACTGCAGATGCTTCACCAGTGTCATCACGCTGGTATGAACCTGCAAAACGCAGCATGTGGGCATCCACTGTTTGTGCGCCCCATTGCTCAAGAATCAGTTGATCGATACCGCCCAGCTTCCAGTTGAACTCTGTGGTGTCATCACCTAGACCCAAGTCGACTTTGACGTTGCCGTTCATACCACCGCCACGCCAGTCTTCTAACTTGCGAACCAGTTTTGGAATGGTCACTTCGCCTGTTTGTCCAAGATATGAAGTACCGTTGTTGAACAGGTCCATGAGTTTTAATTTTTTAGGTAAAGCCATGTGCTTTTATTCCTTATGCAGTCATACGTGACGCAAAGTCAGCCAAGTACTTGTCTGTAATGCGTTGACGTAAAGTTAAGTCTTCAAGTGGCGGTACTGGTGTGTAGTCATAGTCCAAAATCAGCTGACCATTTTTAAGGCTTTCTTTGCTGTTTGCATTTGGATCGAACCAGCATGTGGCGTCGATAATGTAGCCTGCATTGGCTAGGCTGCGGAATTTGGCATTGATCCCTTCGACGATGTCACGTGCCAAACTTGGGTGCAGTGGTTTATCGACTGCCCACATGTGCCCTTCAGCCATGGTGTCAGCAATGACTTGTGCGGTACGTGTGTAGTTTTCAAATGCAAAGAGTGGATCTGCTGAGCAGGTACGTGAACCCCAAAAACGGAAGCCGTCACGCTGAATAAGTGTGGTCACTTCGTTTAAGTTGAGATAACCAGCGTCTGTGTCCATGCTTTGCAGTTGCCAGAAGACATCTTTTGAAATGCCTGTAACACCGTTGACAGGTACGTTTGACAAAGTTTTATGCCAGCCGACTTCGTTATCAATTTTTGCTCGTAAACCGAGTGCTCGAGCAGTGGCTTCAAATGTCGTGGTTTCAGACGCTACGGTATCCCAGCCAAGAAAGTCTGGCCAAATTACCATGGTTTCACGAGAACCAATAGCATCACGGTAAGCGACTGCATCTTCTTTTGTTGCACAGCCATACGCTGAGACATATACAAATGCACGAAGCTTTTCAGCAATACTGCCAAATGCTGCGACCACTGGTGCGGTGTCGAGTCCTGGTGCACCTAAAATACGTGGCTTGACTGCGAGATTTTGTTCTGCTGCAAGCAAGGCTTTCATGCCCGTGTATTTGCCGTCGACCTGACCACCAATGACTGCTGTGGTTTGGGCTGCTGCATCTTCTTTTTCTTCTACCCGAACCACAACGGTAATCGCATTGGTCTGATCTGCAATGGCTTGCAAACTACGAGCTAAAGTGCCTGATGTTCCTGCTTTTTCAATCGATGCTTGAACGTTGGTCAGTAGAACTGCTGTGTTGAGTGGAAATAGGATGGGATCTGCATCTGCTGCAGTTGCGACCAGCCCAATAACAGAAGTGGATACTGTTCGAATTGGTCGGTTGCCATCATTGAGTTCGAGTACTCGGACTCCATGGAATTGTGAATCTGTAGCCATAAAATTAGCCTGTGATCTGTTGTTTTATATACAGCTCACAGGCTTACAAAATGGCTTTTTAATTGCGATGAGATAGTGTTGTATTTAGGCTTTTTACAACAACATCAGGTTTGATTGATGAGTTTTAGCACATCGGGGTTTTGCGCCAAAAACTCAGCCAGTTTTTCTTCTGGTGATGTTTCTTGCTGAACTTCTGGCTTTTGGATCAGTTCCCATTTGAAGCCATTCCAACGTGGCCACTGGTCTTCTGGCCATTCTGATGGTGGTGCAGTTTCAACACAACCTGCAGGCAAAGGGAAAACACCAGGTTCAAGCGGTGATTCATCTGCCAAAGTTTCACCGACAAATAGCCCTGAATAATTGGTTTGATACACGGTAATCTGATTCATGGTCTATTCCTTAATAGCGGATGCAGGCAAGCCAAGCAATGTTACGTGGACGGTTTTCATTGCCGACAGTTCCAGCAGGGTTTGGATTATCGCCATCGAACTCTGTACCATCACTGGTGTAATACAGATAGTTGTCCCAATCCAGACCACCGTTGGTACCTAAATAACCATTTTTAGTAGAACGACCAAAATGCCACATTGTATTTACATAATTTTCACCAAATGAATGATGTTTATGTTTAAGCACTTGTTGAGTTTGCTTACTACCGACCACACGCCCAGCATCAATACCACGACCATCATCTGCATAACGTGGAAATTCACCACGTGCATCTGGCACGTTAAATGTGTTTACACCATCACCAGCACCGAAATAAGTACCAATGGCAGCAAATAGGTCTGCATAGACTGTACGTGAATATGCAGCACCATTACATTTTAATAATCGATAACCGGTCGGGATATTCTGTGAAGCCAAAGTGATGACAGTACCAGGAGGGCAGTCATTAAATTTTGCTTCATCTGCACTCATGACACCCAAGTTCTGACGTGCCAAAGGCTTATCTAAAACATCCGAAAAATTATTTTTTTGTGCCAATGGGTAAGGTGCAGCACCTAGTGGTTCATTTTGAACAATCAGAATTTTTGCATCTGGATATGCTTTGCCTAAAGTAATCCGTGTTGCTGTCGTTGCAAGCCAACCATCAGCACCGGATTTATTGGTAATACGGTCGCCATTGATATAGACAGCAGCACCAGTGGTGGTGGTTTCACTCAGATCTACAATGAGTTGATCAGCAACCAATGACTGTTCTTCTTCAATCGTGTTGACAAATACTTCTGCAGATCCTGCATCTGCCCATTCTGTATCGCCATCGGCATTGGATTTTTTCTTCAGCACTTGACCATTTGTACCGCCTGGAAACATATTTGCAGGGGTCAGTGTATTCAGAATCCATTGATGCGTGGCAATGACAACGTTCGGGTCAAAGTTGAGTTCAAGTACTTCAGGGTTTGAAATCACAAATGGAATTCGATAAACCGAATCTTGTGTGACACCTTCTGCAAGTGTTGGCTTATGAACTTCAGGTGTATTACCAACCAGTACCATATTGCCATTACGGTCAAATAAAGCAATTTCACGAACAACAAAGCCTTCAACAGTCACTGGAATGATCATTTCAGCAGTGTATTTGTTTTCGTTTTCTGGGTCTTGATAAATCCTGTTGACCGTTGCACGATATTTTTCACGGACCAGTTGAGTCATATACTCGACTGGTAGCATATTATTTCCTCCACTGTCACCCACAGCAAAATGGGTGATTTCAATGGTGCGTTGCTGGCTGACGGCTTGAGAAACGAGTGCAAGGCCAAGGGCTGTGTAGATTGTTTTGTACATAGATACTTTCTCAAATTATTTGCACTAAGCTGTTAATTTTTTTAGCAAACAGTTCGCCCATTTTTGTTGATGAACTTTTGCTCGGGTGTAAATTATCTGGGCAAGCTAAAGATGCTTGCTCAAATGTCCAAAGTTCTGCATGTGTATCAAACGCAGCGACACCTAATTTATTTGCACAATCTTTGATTGCACTAGCAATACCATGCATTGTTAGACCATTCGGGGACGCATTGGGCGGTGTATGGGTTGATGGGTAGTTTGTGCCAGCATTTGTATAAATCCCACGCTCTGGCTCTGTAAAGAATATGATCTTAATACCAGGCTTGATTGCTTGAGCGCATTTAATAATCGTCTTCACAGCTTGATAGATCGAGGCTGGAGAAACTGTTTCGAGCGAAGCATATGGCACAGCTTCATCAGTAAATGAGCCAATTGTATAAGCAGACAAACTGTGATAGTCGTTCGTCCCACCTAGCACAGTCAAAACATCGGCTTGAGCAATTGTCGCAGCAAAAGTTTTCATGTTTCTTGCAAATAGCATCAAAGGCATACCGTTACCGCTTGCGCCTGTTGTGCCTTGAAGTGTCATACCAGTGTTTTGCAAAATCGAATAAATGTAACCACCTTGGGTCGCATTCCAATCAGTAGCATTCATCGTGATTGAATCACCGACACAAAAAAGTTTTTTGTTTTTAAACGGATATGCGTTGTTTAATAATGTTGATTGGTTTGTTTGCAGTGCGCGTACTTCGGATGTTTTAACAGGGTCGCCAAGCGACATGCTTGCATTGACATTGATTACCGAGCCGACATTGTAATCAAAAATCATACGGAAACTTACGTAATCCGCAGATAGCGTTACTGTTTGATCAACGCTTTTCAGAGCTGTTCGAGCGATAATATTCTCATAACTGCCATCTGCTTTATAGCCCCGCAAGTTGAACCAAAGCTCATAATTTTCATATACCGCTTTAACTTTTAGAACGTCACCTGACTTAAATAAAGTATTTGTTTTGTTGACAGTTAATGCTGATAAATCTGTAGTTTTCACACCAGAAAAATCAATTACCTGATTAGACAGATACCCGCTTCGCAAACTGTCTTTAAACGCAGAATCACTCAATTTTAATGTAGCAATATCAGTTGCGTTTTTCACAACGTCTGCACTTTTTACTGGCTTATTCGCGTAAATACCACCATTGACAGCAATGGTTATGCCAGTGTTGTACTCGTAAATAACTCTGAAGCTGACATAATCATTAGCCAAAGTTACAGTCAGATCAACGCTTTTCAGAGCTGTTCGAGCGATAATATTCTCATAACTGCCATCCGCTTTATAACCCCGCAACGTAAACCAAGAGTTTAGATTATTAAACGCGAATTGCACATAGATTGAATCTCCGTTTGCAAATATCATATTGTTTCTATCAATATTAATGTTTGAAACTGATGTGTCTTTTGTCGATGTAAAATCAATAAACTTATTGCCAATCGCACCTGACTTCTCAGATGCTACGATAGCTTCAAGCTCTGCTTTATTCTTTTTTGTTTGAGATAAAGATGAAATCACATCATCTTGTAAAATTGGTGCACTTTCGCATAGATCACAAGTCACAGTGTATGTTGTTGCTGTAGTTTCTTCTGATATTATGCTGAACGATACAAATTCATCAGCAAGCGTTAATGTTGTGTTTAGCTTTTTTTGAATAATTGCACGTGGAATAACATTTACATAACTTCCATCCGATTTATAACCACGAAGTGTGAACCAAGTACCTGATTCAAAACTTGAAGTAACACTGACGATTAATGTTTGCCCTGATTTAAAATCAATGTTGTCTTCATTAATGACAACTTGAGCTGTTCCAGCAGGCTTAGTTCCACTTATACTTAAAATTGGGATAGCAAAATACCCTTTTTTTAAAGATAAATCGTAGCCGTTTAATTTTTCTTTAACCGGTGTGATTTTTTTATTGGCTTCTTCAACAGGATCAAAGCTACTTTTACTGAGTACAGATCCATTCCATCTATTGTTTCCGATGGCCCAAGTACCAGTACCAGTCGTATTTTCTTCACCAATGACAACAGTGCAGTTAGTAGGTAAAGTCGCTTTCGCAGCGTTAAATTCAGCATAAGTCCCGAACTCAAAAACACCTTGCACAATTTCAGATTTGCTCGCTTTTTCCTGATTTAAAAATTCAGTCCGTTCTGCAAGTGCTTTAGCTTGCTCATTCATATTTCCGTTAAGACCACCACGTGCAAGTTCATGCGTTTCAAGTAAACGCACTAATGACCACTTTGGTTGTGCTTCTAAATTTGCCATTACATATCTACTCCATTCAATTTTTTTGTACCATCCAAAGCCCAAGTACCATCCAAATGCAGACCGCCCGCCGATTTGACAAATTCAGCTTCATGACCAGCTTGGGTTGTGGCATTTACTTGCAAATTTGATGGGCTGTTCAACATCACTGTGGTGTCAATGAGGTGGGAACGTAAATTTTTATAAGCACGAACGACTTTGAATAATTCTTTGTAATCAGTAATGGATACGCTGTCTTGGCTAGTCTGAATATAAAGTTTGAATGTATATGGTTTGCCGACCGGCACCATGTTGAACCATTCTTGGACGATCACTGGAAAGCCTAACGAGTTCAAAGCAACTTCAAGTGATTCAACTGTGCCTTTAATCGAATGGTTATAAAGTGACGTCTTAATCACTTGGCGTTTCTGTGGATCCGACCAACTTTTATTCCACACATCAACTGAACGTTCCCAAGCTAACCAAGGCAAAACTTCAACTGGTGCAGTCATTGGGTCGTTAAAGCTACGGATATTAATTTCAACATTTGAAACACGTGCAAATGCAGCTTCAAAATTCATTTCAAACTTGGTGGAGTTGGGAGGCAAGAGCTTATTCATACAATTGCCCTCACAATATTGATACCAGTGCAAAAAGCGACTTGACCAATGGATGTATCGATATTACCTGCAGGTGAAATCAGGTTGACTCGACTAACACCAGGCTGATGCAATGCTTGATAAATACCTGACAGTGAAATGCCGTCATTAAATGAGTGACTTTTTTTTGTATATTCTTGGGCTGCCTTATAGCAGCTGTCTAAGACAATATTTTCATCTGGACCTTCATCAATAAAGATCTCAGCATCAATGCTGTAATTTAAAATTGATGCAGAATAAATGATCGGTTTATCAGTCAAAGGTCGCACTGACTTGGCATTTAATGCAGTACTTACAACATTGAGTAAATCTTCTGGTGCAGTACCATCACTTTCATTTGAAAGAACATAAATATTGCAAATGCCAGTTGGATTGCCGGCTTCATCTAATGGGGCGTATGGGTAAATGTCTTTGACACGTGGGTCAGCATTTAAACCGTGAAAAATATATGATCCTTCACTGCCTGCGGTCGTTTGACCTTCAGGTGCAAGTTGCACACGTTTACGCAAAGACTCATTTGATTCTTTGATTTCAGGTGTGGTGTCTGTGGCAGGGCTGATGATTCGACGTTGAAGATTTCGTTCAGCTGCTTTGTGATCAAGATCATTGTCTTTTGCAAATGCGAGCAGTACTGCCAAGGCTTGTTCATTGGCATCTTGACGAATGAGCATTTCACCATAAGCAAAAACTTGTGCCAGCTTCATGGCTGGATCTGATTCAAGCAAATCTGGAAAGTCTGGCTGGTCTTGACGCATTTCTTGATAAAATTGCTCTAACCGCAGCTTTAAAATTTCTTCAAAGCTAATTTGTTTCACCACATCGGGCGGTGCAAGCAAAGACAGGTCAATGGCTGAAGATGAGGTATTGCTCATGTCAAACCTCCAACGAGTAATGGAATATTCATATTTAAGCTTTGGCCAGATTGGGCTAAGGTGCCTTCAAGGTTAAGGACGGTTTGTCCTTCGTTGACTTCACTGATATAGAGCTGATTAATTTGAACTCGGGGTTCCCAGCGTAAAATGGCTGAATAGATGGTGCTGTAACACTTGAGGTAAAGTGCTTCACTGGTGGGTTGATCGAGTAAATTTGCAACCTGAGTTCCATAGTCTCGACGCATCAACCGTGAGCCAATTGGAGTACTGATAATATCTTCAATAGATTGACGAATATGGTCGATTTCGCTTAATTCAGTTCCGCTTTGACGTGACATCATGGAATGGGTTCTCCCGATATTTCTGATCCTGATTTCACACCTGATGTTTTATGTGACTTAAGGCTGATATCCCCTGCTGTGACATCTGCTTCGGTACTGAATTGGCCTGTTGAATGGCTGGATCCTTGTACCAATTGGCTGCCCTGTACTGTGCTGTTACCTGTCGTCACAGTACTGCCATTAACTGTTAGATTTCCGTTATGAGTTGTACCGCCTGATACAGCATTAATGGTTAGTCCATCATTAGCATTTACGGTTACACCACCATTGGCATTTACGGTTACACCACCATCAGCAGTTAACTCAACAGTTCCACCTGGTGGAAGTATTGCTGAAAGATGATGACTCGATACGTCATAAGCCAAAATGCAACCATCTTCAAATACACGAATGGTTTTATCTAAATTGTCAGAGGGTGATGGATTGTCTTGATTGTTGAATCCAGCAATGGCTACGCCCATTTCGAGCACACCCGATGGACTGAGTACCATGACTTCTTCACCGATTGTTGGTGGATCCCATGTTTTGGTTTTTCCAGCTCGTAATGTTAAAAAACGGAGCTTCGCAGTCGTAATCTCGCCAATGGTGACGGTGACTGTCGTAAATGGTTTAGCTGGGTGAATGGTCTTGATAGTGCCGAAACGAATCAGGTTTTCAAGACGTCGATGTAGTTCTGCGCTCATGCTGCAATCGTGTTGCAGTCATTTACTTATTGCATGTGGTTGCTGTTGTATTAAAGGTTTTTACAACTCATTTTAAGCGGTTGAAGAGATATATTCTAAGACATCGTTTTCAATCATTTTTATTTCTTGTTCGGTAAAACCTAAGAGTTCTCGACTGTCATATTTCACAACTGGACCATCCCGATCGACTTTATCCTTTAGACCAAAATGATGGACTCGGGCAATGGACGCTACCCGACCAGCAAAACCAATGGCTATACCTTGAGCTGTACGCTGAGTTCGCATGTACTTGGCATTTTTAATGACATTGAACATTTTATTTTTGATTTTGTTTTTCTTATCACGCAGGCGGTTTTTTCTTGGAACGTATGCACTGCCATCGGGATTTTGTTGTTTGGTAATACGTGTTTTTTGTGATGCACGGAGTTTTCGAGCAATATGCATTTCAAGTTTGCGCAATTCTGCATCGCTCAATTGATGAAGCATTGCACCCAGATGTTCAGTCAATAATTCCAAGTCAGCCATAGTCGTTCCTAAGGTGCAGTAGATGTCCACTCGGCAAGGACTTCACCTGTGTTTGAATCGATGAGTTGCATTGGTTGAGGATCTAACGCCTCTTCATACTGAGGTTCTGGTGGGAATGTGATGTCCAAAGTTCCGTTGTCTTGGCGTTTGACGATGACACGTTCTGTCAATGGTAATGTCAATGAAAGATCCACGGTACCATTGTTTAAAATGACGGTTTCAAACTTGAAGGCGTTTTTGCTTTTTTCTAAGTTCATGAGCAATTCAGACTGGTTGATCCGAACCCAATCTAATAGTGGAATCATGACGGCATCGAGTTCACCAGCATAGTCAGTCAATATGAAATTCAAGTCATACACATATTCAAATGAAAGCCCTTTTGCACCGGTGCAACGAATATTGCCTTTGTCAGTAAAAATAAGCATGCGTTCAGGATCTCGCTGCAGTTCTTTGACTGCAGAAAGAATATGAGCTCTTAGGCTATCGGGCTTTTTCATGCTGTTTGTCCTGAATTGTGATGATTGAGTCCACTTGTGCTGCACATAATGCTCTTGCCAATTCGGTCGTTTCTAATGCAAAAGCAAAGTCTGCATTGGTCTGAATATTCAACAATGGCTTGGTGCATGGTGTGAGTATGGGATACATCACACTTGGCTCATTTTGCTGCACTGGCTTGGGTGTTGTTGAACAAGCGACGAATGTGATCTGGAACAGGCTGAGCAGCCCAAGTTTTAGCATCTTGGTCATTGTTAATGATCTCTTGGATGTTAATTTTCCGTTGTTCCGAGTTTTGTTTAAGTTCTTCTTGAACTCTTTGTAAGCTCGAAATCGCTTCTGCTTGTTCAGTGACTTGTTTTTTTAGACTGATAAAGTTCTGATTTTGTGCATCAATCAGATCTTGTTTCTCTTCAAGTACTGTCTCCAAGCGACCTATTTTTTGGTTCAACCCGTTGTAGTGTTTGATTCCAAAATAAATACCTAGACCAATCAGCAAAGCCATAATCAGCTTTGCTATTGGTTCTGCAATTAAAGCATTCATGCTGCTTTTTTCTCGCCATAGATCGGTTCTAAGTGATCCCATTCCTTTTGGAATTTGGCTTGATAACCGAGTTTTTTATAGTTTGGTCCATTGTAAAGCGTGAAGACTGCTTCCCAATTTTCAGCTCGCAGCGCATCAATAAGTGCGACTTTTTTACCGTTGACGGTACCTGTTTTCCATTCAATGAAACGAATGAATGCTTCAAGCTGCAAGGATTCACTGGTCTGCATTTGAGTTTCAAAATCAAAAACTGAGCTGTAACCTAGATCTTTCCAGTTTTCACCCATGATTTGAAATTGTCCCCAACTGCATGACATGAGAGCTGCTTCAGGGCTGATGTTTTTTGCCAAACTTAGACGTGTGTATTCGGCTGTATCACCTTTATAGCCACC
>CABFOG010001335.1_pt1 | contig 16684 bp, 17 predicted proteins | sample 3522001 | NCBI WGS metagenome assembly CABFOG01 (sample SAMEA5312485, study PRJEB27640) | indoor metagenome | biome: indoor environment; feature: controlled; material: polymer antistatic dissipative epoxy resin | place: Italy | collected 2014-05-27
CAAAAAAATGTCAATGACATTCAATTCACCGAACAAACCACCAGTTATTTAAAAGGTACATGGTCTTATTATGACCAAGAGCTGATTTCTCAGCCTAATCGTAAACTCCCTTCTAAAACAACCGAACTGCCAATTTCATTTCAAGAACTTACAGGCAGTAATACGGGTTATGGGACTTTTGTCGGTCATTTTAAAATTCCGGAGGAATTTATTGGCCGAAGATTAGCCATTCATATCCCCAATCAAAATTGTGCTTATCGAGTTTATCTCAATGGCGATTTTTTAGTTCGTTTAGGGGGTGTCGCGGATAATGCAGGAGCGCAGCAAACAGAAAATGCACCGCGGATTGCTTATTTTGTCCCTGACAGCCCCTATTTTACTTTCAGTATACAAGCCTCAAACTTTAACAATTTACGCGGCGGCCTTGAAAGCCCCATGCATATTGGCATTGCTAAAACGATTAATCGACATTATCAGCAATTGATGATGAGTATCGCCATGATCTGTGGCGTGGTGTTTGGTGTAGGAATGTTCACCACCATGTTCTCGATGTTCTCGATGTTCCATGGTTCAGATAAACGGAATAGTAAAAGTTTTTTTGTTTTTGGTATTTTTATTTTATTTCTTGCCTTACATAATCTTTTTACTGCGCCATATGCTTATACGACTTTCCTAGATATCAATTGGTTGTGGGGAATCCGCTTAGAATATTTATTTATCTATTTAGCGGTCATGTTTTTTTTGAGCTATATGTATTTGCTCAATCAGTACTATTTACAGCGTTGGATTTATACCGTCTCCATGTTGGTTTTGACCTTGAATATCGTCATTACCTTGTTATCCGAGCAAGTTGTTTTTGAGCAGCTGGCTTTTTATAGCGCATTTTTCAGTATTGTTATTTTGGTTAATTTTGCCTATGGTTTTTACCTTACTTTAAAGACCAAACAAAAATATTCGAAAATCAATTTATACGCCGTGGTATTGCTGTGTATATCGGTCATTCATGACTTTTTACTAACGCTACATGTGATTGATTCTATTCATCTATCTTTTATCTCTACCAGTCTGTATGCACTTTTGGTGATGTTCCGACAATCACGTAACTATGCTTATCAGACTTACCATACCGAACGTTTAAATAATAATTTAATTGAATTGAATGATTCTTTAGAGCAAAAAGTGCAACAGCGCACCTCTCAATTACATGACTTAAATGAAAAACTCGAATATCAAATTCAAATTGATGCCTTAACAGGCGCCTATAATCGGCGTGCATTGAATCAAGAAATTCAGCAGCGCTTTATTGAAACACAACAAAATAGTCATGCAACTTTGGTTTTTGCCATGATGGATGTCGATTATTTCAAAAATTATAATGATTTCTATGGGCACCTAAAGGGCGATGAAGTTCTGCAAAATCTGGTCAAAGTGATTGGTGCAGTACTGCCACATAATGCCTACTTAGCACGCTATGGTGGGGAAGAGTTTGCCATTGTTTTATATAATGTCCCAATTGCGATTATTAGTCAGATTATGCAAACCGTTTTAGATGCAGTGCGTAGTGCGCGCTTTGAGCATCATAACCGCCTAGATGGCAAAGATTATGTGACTTTGAGTATGGGGGTGTCGTGGATGGATCATGAAACGATTTATGCCAATATTCATGACCTTATGAAAGCGGCCGATTTAAAACTGTATCAAGCCAAAGAAGCGGGCCGTGATCAGATGAAAATGCCCAATGAATCCTATGAAAATAAGTGATTTTTAGGTGAGTCATGCTTCGGTCAATCACCCTTAGCATATGAGTTTAACCATAGCCACCATTTTGGGATTTGGGATGTCTTGGACGTGGATTTGAAAGCCATGTTTTTGATAAAAAGAGCATGCTGTTTGGGTGCTTTCTAAACTCATTTGACGAATTTTTTTACGTTTAAGATGTTCAATAACAGTTTCTAATAAAGCTTTTCCAATGCCGCGCTGTTGTTCAGCGGATGAAATATAATTGAGTAAAATACGACCTTGATCACTGACCATAATAAAACCGACCACGTGCTGATTGAGTACATAGACCCAGCTGTCGTTATAGTGCATCCACATAATCAGGTTGGATTGGGTTTTATTTTCTAGCCAAATTTGAATCGTACTTTCATGGCGATGGTGGTCTTTGATACATGATCGAATACTGTCGTGCACGACATTTAAAATTTCAGGAATGTCCTGAAGTTGGGCTGCCCGTATCATCTTTTCTTCTTAGAGCTATAGAAACAGCTATTTCATGCTAGCGACTGTATTTATTAAATTGAATTACTGTTAGTACGGATGTAACTTTGTTGTTCAATCACACGAAGTTGATTATTTTTTATAGTGATTTTGTGAGTGAAAAATCACATATCGTGATGCCTTTCACGCTTGTGCGAATATGTGTTGAATCACTTGAATTGGTCTGAGAATCAACACCTAATTACAAGTCATCGAATTGAGCATTTGAGTTCATACGTAGTCTGTTTTAATTAATTTGGTGTTTATTTGAGCGATAATGCTGTATTTTAAAAGGGAATATTTGTTACGAGAGCAGAGCATGGCGACATTTTTACTGATGATTTGCATACTCATTGCTTTGGTTGCGGCATCTATTATTGTAATCAAAATTCAAAAAAAGCAACGTTTTTTGAAGCGACAAAAAAAAGTGGTTGAATCGGAAGCAGCATCTTCTCAAATGGCAACGCATACCAATAGAGCACCTCAGATTGAGCGTGTTATTGAAGTTGATGCTTATGAACAAGAGCTGTTCGATGACGTGGCGACTCTATTTCTAGATCAAGCGATATTGCTCACGGTCGAAGAAGATGCAACGCTGATGCAAAGCACCTTATTGGTCAAAATGCCTGCGAAAACCCAGACGCAAATCCGCAAAATGGATTTAAATGAATGGTCTATTTTTTGGAGCTTCTATGATCAGTCGCTTGAATACTATGTAAGTCGTTATGGCATGTTTTATACGCATATTGACCGCAGTGGACGCGAGCATAAAAAAAGCCATCGTACTCGGGATTGATCTCCTCGCTTAAGCCTCCGCAGCTTCCATCACAGCCATGGATAACTGTTTACGAATTCGTTCTGCAACATGAGTTAGGTAGAAGTCATCCTGTTTTAAACGTGTCATTAAAATTGCGCCCTCATAATCGGCAACACTGATTTTAGCCAGTGCCTCAGCTTGAGCAATAGGCATGACTTGCTGAAAGTAGTGCAACAACGCCAACTCCCAATCTTGGAAAATCGATTGAATTTTGAGATGAATTTGTTCGGATAAATGTGGGACTTCCAAAGACAGCATCCCGACTAAACAGCCTTGAACACCCGCACTAAAAAAGCTGACAGCTTGCTGGTGCAAGTGTTCAAAGCGAACGCAATACTCTAAGTGCGTATCACACAAAATGCTGAACAGTTTATGGTTTAAGTATTGCTGGCTGACGTGCAAGATATCTAAAACTAAAGCTTCTTTATTGGGATAGTAATAATAAAATGCCGCTTTACTGAGCCCACAAGACTTTGCCAATAAATCCATACTGGTGCCTGCATAACCATGGGTTTTAAAGGTTTGCATGCAGTGGAACTGGATTTGTTCTTTACTCAGTTTTTGTGGGCGCATAGAGCTTTAACGTTCCGTAGTGGTTGGTAATGATAAATAGCCATCGAAAGTGTTCAGCATATCGTCCCAGATGGCTTCGGCCCCTTGGCGGAAATATCCCATGTGTCCAATTTCTTTTAAGCCATAGTCATTGGCTTCAATATTGAGATAATGCATGTTCGCATGCCGATAATGCTGCATAAATGCATGCCTTGAGTTCGGTAAAGCCCAGTCATCATCCAGTGCTGAAACAGCATAGATTGGAGTTTTGACCTGTGCATACTGTTCCAGTAAGTGTTGCTGCTCTGGATCTGCAAAAAAGTAGGTCGGATTTTTACACCATTTTCGCCACTGTGTGTAGACATCGACAGGTAAATCGGTACCCATTTTCAATAGGCTCCAAGGCAGATAGCCCTTTAGTGCAACCATCGGTGGGAAAATAAGATTCCACATGACATGTACTTTCATTTTCTCCCGAAACGGCATATAGCCATGCCAACCCGCACCTGTGCCAAAGCAATACATCGCAGTGACTTGGTCATGGTTGTGGGTTAAACCGAGTGCTTGGCCTCCATAAGAGTGTCCAACCACAAAAATAGGTTTGCCATCTTTGCGGATAGAGTCAATGGCAGCCGACAAGTCTAGCTGCCCCCAGTCCAAATAGGACATGCTAAAACCTTTGAGTTGCTTAGGTGCAGAAAGCCCCACACCGCGATAATCAAAAGTTAGGACTTGATAACCTAGCGCTACTGCATACTCGGCAAAGCGACGATAGAACTGCTGTGGTACACCTGTTGCACTGGCAACAATGATGTTGGCTTTGATCGGCTCAGATGAGCGATAACGTGTACCAACAAGTATATAACCATCGGTTGCTGAAAATTTTACAGTTTGTTTCTCTATTGGGGTCGAATCTAAATGGGCGGTGGCTTGCATTATCGTTTCTTCTTTTTTGTTAAATACTAAAGTCGGTTCCAGACTTTTAAGTTTTATTGCCCTTGCTTTACTGTCCCTTAAACTGAGCAGGGCGGCGTTGTAGCATTGCCATGACACCTTCTTGGACATCTTGGGTTTTGAGTAGTGGGCTGAGGTGCTCTTGTAAATGTGCAAAGGCATAGTCTGCGCCGTGCTGTACGGCTTGTTGTGCAGAAGCCAGTGTGGCTTGAACGGCGAGTGGTGCTGCTTGTGCAATCGATTCTGCAAGGGCCAATGCTCGCTCTAATGTAGTGTTTGGCGAGGACGTTTCTACGACCTCGGTAATTAAATTGAGATCGAGAGCCACTTGCGCATTGAAGCTGTCACCTGTGAGTAGATAGCGCATGGCTTTGTTCCAACCTGCGGCTTGTACAAAGCGAACCGTTGCACCGCCAAAAGGTAAAATGCCGCGTTGCACTTCCATTTGGGCAAATTGTGTATTGGCATCGGCAATCACCACATCGGCATTGAGCATCAGTTCAATTCCCGCGGTAAAACAAAAGCCTTGGACTGCCACAACCACGGGTTTGGTACGAGGTCTTGAACTGGTGCCCCAAGGGTTAATTTGTGACACGGGAAAGTCGAAAACGCCTGCAGTGAGTTTGGGTTGCAACTCAACCAAATCAAGCCCAGCTGTAAAGTGTTCTCCGTGCGCAAAAATCACGGCACAGCGCAGTGAAGGATCATCCTCATATTCGGTGAGGGCCAGTGATAAGTCATGAATCATATGACTATCGAAAGCATTGCGCTTGGCTGCGCGATCTAAACCAATTAAAAATAACGAACCGCGAACTTCGCGACTGACACGACCTTGTTGTTCTGACATTTTGATTATTCCTACATCGTTTTATAAGTTTTTAAACGATTGTTAGAAAACTGTCAAAACTTATGCGTATTCATTCTGTGACTCGATAGTTTGATCCGATTCCCCGAAAAAAGAGCGACGTTTAGATTGAGCGGAATTGTCTTGCCTTTATTGAGTTTTTTTTCATAATAGCAGCACTTCTTTGAATACCAGTTGAACCATGTCTAGCCTTGAAATATTTGCAGTCATCATTAGCTTAATTGGGGTGACGTTGACCATTAAGCGCAATATGTGGTGTTGGTGGTTTAACTTCGCTGCTTTCTTGTTATATGCCTATTTGTTTTATACCTATAAGTTGTATGGCGAAACCATTTTGCAGTTTTTCTTTGTGGTGGTGAACTTTTACGGTTTTTATCACTGGCTCAAAGGTAAACAACAAGATCATGAGATTCGGATTGAACCGATTACAGCTCGGCAAGTGATTTTGCAAATGCTACTTGCCGCTGTGGCTGGTGCAGCATTTGGCCTGAGCTTAAAGTATTTGACCGATGCTGCTGTACCGCTATTGGATGCGCAGCTCGCAGCGTTTAGTCTGTTGGCGACCTATTGGACCAGTCGTAAACATATTGCGACATGGGTGCTGTGGGTATTTGTCGATATTGTTTATGTCGGTATGTTTATCTATAAAGATTTGTTCCTAACCGCAGCTTTATATGCAGGCTTTGTTGGCTTGGCGGCTTTTGGCTGGTGGCAATGGACTCAGGTACGTCATAAACAACAGCTGAAAAGTGTTTAGGCTAGGTAATGTTGATTGACTTTAAACACGCACAATTGGTTCAATTTGAGTCGGTCATCGAACGGTTAAAGGGAAGTCCAAAGCAATATCTGGACTTTGATTCGGTTGCGGATTTTTATCAGGCCACTTGGCTGGGTGATTTACCCAGCAGTGCAATTTGGTCGGTTACAGGACTGGATGATGGGGCCGAGCATTTTGATATTCGCTTGGCCTGTTTTGAGCGCGTGGTTTTTATTCATATTGCAGATGATATTGTCATACAGAATGGCGCACATTGATATTTAGATCACGGTATAGTCGGTGCTGGAGCATCGTCTATATTTGACCCTTCTACAGGATGACGAGATCCAGTTTTTCAGTCCTAATCAGGGCATAGATGTTTACAAAAACAAAAAATAAAGGATTTAATGTTATGGCACATCAGTTTGTAGTCAATGCCACCATCAACGGTGTTTCATTGGATGACTTCCGTCGACTCGCAGCCAATATCAGCTTACATGAAAATGTTTGTCGTCGCATTCCCGGTGAGAAGTTGGAAATTTTGGAGTCGAATAAAGTCGGCGATATTTATACCCTCAAGCGCGCGTATAATTTGGATGTCAATATTCCCGATATTGCGAAGAAATTTCTAAAAGATGCATTTCGTTTACAACGTACCGACGTCAGCAATTTAGTTGTGCTCAGCACAGAAGTCCGTTTAGACCCCAACTTACCTTTAGAAGCTGTGTGCCAACGTAGTGTATCGGGTAATGATGAGCAGATTCACTTTCAACTGGAATGGACGGTAAAAGTGAAAGTGCCATTAATTGGCGGTATGTTAGAAAAACATGCTGAAGGCGAAATTCGTAAGTTTAGCCAAATCGAGCTTGATATTGTGGAAGATGAACTGCGTCAAAATTTGCATGCAGAAACTTTAAGCTAAAGGTTTTGACCTTATGTTTTCAAAGTAGCTTGCATAAAAAGAAACCCTTCGATTGAAGGGTTTTATCATTTTAGTGCTTCGTCTCGAACCGAGTTCGATAAACCAAAGCTGTGAAGAAGCAAACCAAACAGACCAGCCAAATATAATACATCGCGCCAATGTTGCTATAGAGACTGAGCCATTGAACCAGAGGCAGTGTGATGCCTCCTGCAATGGCATAGGCGACATTGTAGGAAAACGAAATGCCCGAAAAGCGGATCGGAGCAGGGAACATTTTGACCATGCTATAGGACACAAGCCCAACTGTGCCGGAAAAGAACCCCAAAAGCATATACAGTGTAAACACCGTAGTTGGACTGACCGCACCTAAACTGTGATAGAAAATGGTTGCGATAGCGGCGACACCGAGCGGGCCAAAAATCAAGACCTTGGCTGCACCAAAGCGATCGGCTAAGGTCCCAGCGAGTATGCATCCCAGCATTTGCATGATGATCGCAGCACTTTGCATTTGAAAAGCATCGCTACGTTCAAAGCCAAAGGCACCCGTCAGTAAGTTTGGCATGGCTAAAATCAGAACCACTACACAAGCGGTTAAGAACCAAGTCAAGAGCATGCCAATCACCATGGCAGTTTTATGACGGGCTAAGACTTGTTTCACTGGTATTTCTTTAGACAGCTCTTTACGTGCTTGCATGGCTTTGAATACTGGGGTCTCTTTCAAATAACTACGTAAATACAAGGCGACTAAGCCAAAAATACCGCCCACAATAAAGGGAATGCGCCACGCCCAATCATTTATAGCGGCTTCATTAAACTGAAGAGAAATGAACAGTGACATTAAAGCACCGAGCAAGATGCCGAGTGACAAACCAGCCGTAAGTAAGCCATTGGCAAAACCAATTTTTTCAGATGGAACATGCTCAGAAACAAAGGTCCATGCCGCTGGAATTTCTCCACCAATTGCAATGCCTTGTACCACCCGCATAAGGAGTAAGAGTAAAGGTGCGGCATAACCAATCGTTTCAAAGGTCGGCATAACCCCGATCATGAGGGTAGGCAAAGCCATGAGCAAAATAGATAAGCTAAATAGACGCTTGCGCCCGATGAGGTCGCCAAAGTGCGCCATGACTACACCGCCAAGTGGACGGAAGAAGTAACCCGCGGCAAAAATACCGTAAGTATTTAGCATGGCCCAAAATGGGCTGAGCCCTGCTGGAAAGAACAACTCAGAAATAATTTTGGCGTAAAAAACATAAATAACAAAGTCATAGAACTCAAGTGCACCACCGAGTGATGACAGCCCAAGGGTACGTTTGTCTTCTCTGGTCAAACGTGGTGTTGCATCCATGCGTATATTTCCAAAGCTGAATAAAGGTTTATATTTGATTTTAAAGAAGTCTTTTTTGAATGAATAATCAATCTTTCTTTACTGGGTGTGAACTAAAAATTATACATGAATCAACATCGTTGATTTGACGGTCAACGTAAATATATAACGCAGGCGAGATAAAAAGCTTATGATATAAAAAGAATAAATAGGTATAAAAATTTAGGATTTGTGTATGAGTGTCATTTTACCTGTTGCACAACGTGGTGAAGATATTTTAAGACTCAAAGCCGCTCGCGTAGCAGATGCAGAATTTAATAGTGACTGGCTCATGCAGTTGGCTTCTGCCATGATTGCGACCATGTTAGAGCGGAGCGGTGTAGGCATTGCTGCACCACAAGTCTATATTTCAAAGCGGGTCATTATTGTGGCTTCACGGCCAAATTTACGCTATCCCGATGCGCCTGAAATGGACGCCGTGGTGATGGTCAATCCTGAAATTTTAGAGTTTTCGCAAGCAACGACCTTAGGTGAAGAAGGCTGTTTAAGTGTGCCGAATGAACGCGGTCAGGTACAGCGTGCGCAAAGTATTAAGGTGCTGTATCACACTTTGACTGGTGAGGTGATGGAAAGCACTTTTGAAGGTTTTCCTGCGCGCATTGTGCAGCATGAAATCGACCATCTAAATGGTATTTTATTTGTCGATCGCCTGAGTGCTTAGTCGCGAGTGTCATTTTATTCATCTTTATATTTAAACTGTTGCGGGGTCTGTCCCAAATGACGTTTAAACATGGTACTAAATGCACTCGGATTGCTATAGCCAAGAGATCTTGCAATCTGCGCGACAGATTCACCACTGGCAATTTTACTTAAGGCATGGGCAATATGCATTTGCTGAACCCATGCGCGATAAGACAGCCCCGTTTCCTTTTGAAACATGCGCATCAAGGTTCTGGAACTGGTGCCAATTTCATCTGCCCATGTGCTTAAATCTTTTAACTGATCGGGCGTACTTAATAGCGCTTGGCAAATATTCATTAAGCGTCGATCTTGCGGCCATGGAATTTGAATCGGCAACAGATTGGCTTTATGAATTTCATTAAAAATTAAAATCTGTAGAGATCGTGACAGTTCATCAGAGCTGATCAGCTTAGAAGGTGGAATGTGTTCAATCGCATTGAGCCGGATGAGCAGTTCATGCAATAACTTGCTAACCCGAATAATAAAACAATGTTGCCCTAGCAGTGCAGCTGCATCTGCCTGAACCAATGCGGTATTGAGTTTCACCCGACTTAATGAAATCACACTGTGTTCAACATGTGCCGGAATCCATAGCGCGCACATTGGCGGCACGATCCAGACATGATTCGGGGTGAACACTTGAATCATCCCTGTCGAAGCATATAGAAACTGCGCCCGCGAATGGGTATGCGCAGGGGTAATCTCTCGATAGGTATGCTCAGAAGAAAGCCCAATCACCAATTCGGACATTTCGGTTTGAATCAGAGAATTTGGCATGTGCAGTTTAAAATTGTCAGTTATACAATGATTATTGGAAGATAGTCTTATGAATGACATTTTACAATCAATGCCTGATGAAAAATACATGGAGTTTGCGAGGGATGTCGTCTTCAATTCAAATGAAAGAGGGTATGGGTCAAGCTACGATCAATGAGCAACCGCAAGGTATGATTATAAAAGTGGTGGGAGCGGTGGCGGTTGCGCATCTGCTCAACGACTTGATTCAAGCAGTTTTGCCAGCCATTTATCCAATGCTGAAAACCAATTTCTCGCTCAGCTTTGCGCAAGTCGGACTGATTTCATTGGTCTATCAAATTACGGCATCGCTACTGCAACCTTGGATTGGACTGTATACCGACAAACATCCGAAACCTTATCTGCTGCCACTCGGCATGGTGGTGACTTTTAGCGGCATTTTACTGTTGGCATTTTCACCAATTTTTATTGTACTGCTTATGGCTTCGGCATTGATTGGTGTGGGATCTTCAACCTTTCACCCTGAAGCCTCTCGTGTGGCGCGAATGGCTTCAGGTGGGCGCTTTGGTACAGCACAATCGACCTTTCAGGTCGGTGGCAATACTGGTACAGCCATTGGGCCTTTATTGGCAGCGTTGATCATTGTACCGTTTGGACAGCATGCCGTGGCATGGTTGATTGTATTTGCTTTACTTGCGATTTGGGTTCTGTTCGGTGTCAGCCGTTGGAGCATCAGCCACAGTAAAAAACAGTTGGCAGCACGTGCGCATCAAGTGCAAAGCAAACTACATGGGCGTCAACTCGTCATCGCGCTGTCGACCATTTGCGTGTTGATGTTTGCCAAATTTACTTACATCGCCAGCATCAGTAACTATTTCACTTTTTATTTAATGCATAAGTTTCAGCTCAGTTTGCAAAGTGCGCAGTTACATCTCTTTGCCTTTTTGGCTGCGGTAGCTCTGGGTACATTTGCAGGTGGGCCGATTGGAGACAGAATTGGGCGTAAAGCGGTGATTTGGGTGTCTTTTGTTGGCATGGCGCCGTTTGCGTTGATGATGCCGCATGCCAATCTATTTTGGACGACTGTACTGTCGATTATCACAGGTTTAGTACTGTCCTCTGCCTTTGCAGCCATGGTGGTTTATGCACAAGAAGCCGTACCAGGACGGGTTGGCATGATTGCAGGTTTGATGTTTGGTTTAATGTTCGGTGTGAGTGGCATCGCCGCAGCAGGCTTAGGATATTTGGCTGACGTCAAAGGCATTGAATGGGTGTTTGGCGTGTGTTCGTTATTGCCTTTACTCGGTTTGGCAACTTTCTTTTTACCAAAGACGCAAGCAGACTAACGGAATACGGCTGACCTTCAGTCTTAATCGCGCTATCTTATCAAACGAAGATAGCGCGATTGCATTTCGGTAGGGTGATTATCGTTATGTAAATGCATTGGGTATGTGTGTTTTGACTTTGGAGTTTTGAAGCGATGACTAATCTGAATAGTCTTCTCAAGTTTTTATTAGGCCTAGACCAACTTTCATTTGAAATGGATGGACAGAATATACAGCTAGATCAAGGTTTAAGCTATATACAGTCAAACAGTATGCGTCATGGGCTGTTGGATGAGCTTGCTATTGAGTCGATGATTTATGTGATTGAGGAGCTGTTAGAATCCGTTCAGATGAAGTATGCCCAACCCAAGACTGCCATGACTTCAGATGGTTTATACCAAAGGGTCTTAGCGTTGTTTTTTCCAGATCAACAGCAAATTGACCGTGTGCAACTTGAAAGTGCTTTCAATACCTTTGTTGAGCGCAGGGAATACTATGTGTCTCAAGTGGCTGATGATGGTCTTTCTAGTTTGGTTTACTTTATGGTACTGCGGGAGATGATGCATCACTGGAATGTGGTGGAGATTCAATTAGAACAGCTTAATTTTTAGTGGAATTAAAAGCGTAAAAAATAGGGAATGACAGATAATACAATACCAATGCCACTCAGTAAGACATTACTTTCAATAAAATAAGGGAAAACCATTAGAAACAGACCGACAACAAAGGGCACGGTCATTTTTTGTTTTTTGCCATAGAGAAAATAGCCTAAACCAATTGAGCTAAAGATCACGCCGAGAAAGAGTTGAGTTGCGTTCATGATGATGTTTCGTGCATTGTTATTCTCTGGCAGTATTATGCCAAGATTCTTAAAAGAAGATGAGAAAGATTTTAAGCAGGACCTTGAAAAGTATATAAATGTCCTTATTTTACAGCTATATGTCTACTTTAGAATAACTAAGGATAATTAATGATTGTATTTGGTGTTGAATTGAAAGGTTCAGAAGCAATAGTAGTGGTGGTTGAAAAAGATTCAAATGATGCGAGTGTTGGGGTGGAATATAAGAGAATCCCGCTTAATAGTACTAATCAAGAAGATGCTATAAGCTTTCGTGACTTATTTGTTACATTAATAAATCAATATGCGCCTTTAAAACTTGTGTTGAATACAAGAACACAGAAAGGTGAGTATGCTGCTGGAGCAGTGACTTTTCTGATGGAGGGTATCTTGCTTACAATCAGTCAAGTTGAGGTTGTATCAGTTGCTTCTCCAACTTTAAGAGCTAAACTAAAGTCTGGAGCAATAGAGTCTCATGTTGATAAATATCCAAAATATACAGAAAAGGCTTATCAATTAGCTAGCGTTGGGTGCTTATAAAAATGAGTTTAAGTGATGCTATTGAAAATTTTGCATATAGTCCTGAAATTGAAAAACTTTTTAAAGAAAAGCAAGAGCTTGAATTTCTAAGTTGTAATCAGGATGGAGCTAATGGTGAAATAATTTTAGCCAAAAATAAGCAACTTGATCGAGATGTGGCAATTAAAATTTATGATCATGAGAAAGATCCAGTAGTACACGAACCAACTTTAGTTGCTCGTATCAATCATGAAAATGTACTGAAAGTTCATGATGCAGGATTATTAGCTACGGGAAAATACTCAACATCTTATTATGTGATGGAATGCGCTGAGGAAAGTTTGAAAAGTTACTTGAGTAAAAGGAGCATATCCACTCAACTAGCATTAAAGCTTTTTAAAGATCTATTAAAAGGATTAAGTTGTTTTCATTCTAAAGAGTTTAATTTAATTCATAGGGACTTAAAGCCCGATAATTTACTAATAGAATCAGATTGTTTAAAAATAGGCGATTTTGGATCAGTTAAGCAATTAAACTCATCAAATAAATCTTTTGTATCTAAGCATAGTATTTTATACCGTCCTCCTGAGTCATTTGGTACGTCAGGTTTTTTTGATAAAAAATCTGATATTTATCAAGCTGGGATTATATTAGCTGAATTGTTGGGCTGTTCTTTAAGCACGGATGGTGAGAGTTATTTGTCGAGACGAGACAAAGTCAAATATGAAGCTTTACAAAAACAAGGAGACAAAGCTATTTTTATTGATAAAGTGATTGAAAATAGAATATGTACCCAAAAATTAATAAATTATGATAACTTTCCTTTATATATAGATAGTAAATTGAAGGCTATTGTTAGAAAGATGGTTTGTTCTTATGAAAAAAGATTTAATAGTATTTCAGATGTACTATCTGCACTTTCTAAATATGAGTCTACTAAGAAAAATTGGGTAGAAGATAGAGAAGGTAATATTATTTTAGAACAATATAAAGGGAAGGACTATCAAATTATATTTGATAAAGGTTTTTATTTAATTAAGCATAGAAAGAATAGTTTGAATTTTATTCAAATGCCAAATACAAATGGATTTGAAACTAAAGAATCTGCATATAAGGCTTTAATTAGAATAATTACATAAAAGAATCCCCTCACTTTGAGGGGATTCTTTTATTTGATACGAATTGATTTTCCTCCCCCTTTATTAAAGGGGAATCGAGGGGATTTAAACAATCGAATCATCTAAATTCGGTGCTAACCAACGCTTCGCTTCATCTAGTGACCAACCCTTACGCTTAGCATAGTCCTCAAGCTGATCTTGAGAAATCTTGCCCACATTAAAGTATTCACTCTCAGGATGCGAATAATAGAAACCACTGACAGAAGAAGGTGGCATCATCGCAAAGTGTTCAGTCAGTTTCGTACCGATTTTTTCTTCAGAACCTAACCAGTCAAACAACACCGCTTTTTCAGAATGCTCTGGACAAGCAGGGTAACCTGGCGCAGGACGAATACCAACATACTTCTCTTTGATCAATTCTTCATTGCCCAAAGTCTCATCGGCTTTATAGCCCCAAAACTCTTTACGGATACGCTCATGCAAATGTTCTGCAAATGCTTCGGCAAAACGATCGGCCAAAGACTGAATCAAGATTGCAGAGTAATCATCCCCTTTGGCTTTATATTCATTTGCCAATTCTTCCGCACCAAAGATTGATACAGTGAAACCTCCGAGATAATCCGTATTGTCTTTAGAGGTGCTAATAAAGTCGGCTAAAGATAAATTCGGCTTGCCTGTGACTTTGTCAGATTGCTGACGCAAATGTTCAAAAGTATGCGTGACATTCTGAGCTGTTTCATCAAATACACTGACTGTATCCGCACCTGTACGTTGAGCAGGGTATAGACCAAATACAGCACGCGCATCGAAACGATTATTCTCGATCACATCTTTGAGCATGGCTTGTGCTTGATTATACAAATCCGTTGCAGCTTCACCGACAATCTCATCTTCTAAGATTTTAGGGAATTTACCTGCCAAGCTCCAAGAGATAAAGAATGGTGTCCAGTCAAAATACTCCACTAAGGTTGCTAGTGGGTAGTTGGTAAGGGTGTGTGTTCCCATTGTATTTGGAATTGGCGGTACATAATTCGCATCCACTTTAAAGCCATTTTCGATTGATTCAGCATAGCTGAGTTTGGCTGCTTTTGGCTGCTTATTGGCTAAACGTTCACGAATCTTGGCATATTCAGCGCGATGCTCAGCAATAAAATTACCACGCATTTCTTTCGAAAGCAGAGTGGTTGCTACACCTACCGCACGCGACGCATCGGCAACATAAATCACTGCATCATTGGAATATTGCGGGTCAATTTTGACTGCGGTATGCGCTTTAGAGGTGGTCGCACCACCAATCAACAATGGAATGTTGAAGCCTTTACGTTGCATTTCTTTGGCAACAAACACCATTTCATCTAAAGATGGGGTAATCAAACCCGATAAACCAATGATGTCACATTTCTCATCAATCGCGGTTTGTAGGATCTTCTCGGCAGGCACCATCACACCAAGGTCAACAATGTCGTAACCATTACAACCCAAGACCACGCCCACGATATTCTTACCAATATCATGAACGTCACCTTTTACCGTTGCCATTAACACACGACCTTTGGATTGTGCATTACCTTTTTCAGCTTCAATGTACGGGTTCAACCAAGCGACGGCTTGTTTCATCACGCGTGCCGATTTCACCACTTGCGGTAAGAACATTTTGCCTGAACCGAACAAGTCACCGACCACGTTCATACCATCCATCAAAGCGCCTTCAATGACATCTAAAGGACGTTTGGCTTTTAAACGGGCTTCTTCAGTATCTTCATCAATATACGTGGTGATGCCTTTTACCAGCGCATATTCAAGGCGTTTTTCAACAGACTCATTGCGCCATTCAAGGTTTTCAGCTTCACGCTGCGCGCCACTATGACCACGGAATTTTTCTGCCACTTCAAGCAATTTTTCTGTGGCGTTTTGACCTGATTCACCTTGGTTTTGATTCAGAACAACATCTTCAACAGCATCTTTCAGTTCTTTTGGAATATCGTCATAAATCGCCATTTGACCCGCGTTGACGATCCCCATGGTCATGCCTTGTTTGATGGCATAGTAAAGGAACACAGAGTGAATTGCTTCACGTACAGGTTCATTGCCACGGAATGAGAAGGAGACGTTAGAGACACCACCCGAGATCATGGCATGCGGTAAGTTTTGTTTGATCCAACCTGTGGCTTCAATAAAATCGACGCCATAGTTGTTATGTTCTTCAATCCCTGTTGCAACCGCAAACACGTTTGGGTCAAAAATAATATCTTCGGCAGGGAAGCCAACATCATTGACTAATACATCATAAGAACGTTTACAGATTTCACGCTTGCGTTCTGCGGTATCGGCCTGACCTGTTTCATCAAATGCCATGACAATAATCGCTGCACCATATTGGCGACATAAACGTGCTTTTTCGACAAACTCGTCATAACCTTCTTTTAAGGAAATCGAGTTCACGACAGGTTTACCTTGTACGCATTTTAAGCCTGCTTCAATGATTTCCCATTTTGATGAGTCAATCATGATCGGTACACGAGAGATATCAGGCTCAGATGCAACTAAATTGAGGAAATGCACCATCGCATTTTGCGAATCGAGCATCCCTTCATCCATGTTGATATCAATAATTTGTGCGCCAGCAACGACTTGTTGCTGTGCAACCTCTAGGGCTTCAGCAAATTTTTCTTCACGGATTAAGCGTAAGAACTTTTTGGAACCTGTAACGTTAGTACGTTCACCGACGTTAACGAATAGTGAATCATCATAGATGTTAAATGGTTCTAAACCACTTAAACGGCAGGCAGGTCTGGTTTCTGGAATCTGACGTGGCTGAATGTCTTTAACAGCATTATAAATGGCACGAATATGATCAGGCGTCGTACCACAGCAACCGCCTGTAATATTGATCAAACCACTTTCTGCAAATTCTTTAATGAAGGCTGCGGTTTG
>CABFOG010000736.1_pt1 | contig 15083 bp, 7 predicted proteins | sample 3522001 | NCBI WGS metagenome assembly CABFOG01 (sample SAMEA5312485, study PRJEB27640) | indoor metagenome | biome: indoor environment; feature: controlled; material: polymer antistatic dissipative epoxy resin | place: Italy | collected 2014-05-27
GCCATGGTGAAGTGTCCGAGTGGCTGAAGGAGCACGCCTGGAAAGTGTGTAAACGTTTATAGCGTTTCGAGGGTTCGAATCCCTCTTTCACCGCCAAATTCGATGTTTACGGTAGTCCGCCGTAGTGTAAAAGACTTGATTCCAAAGGGGTTGAGTCTTTTTTTATGCCCGATACACTACGATGGATAACGGTAGTATACCGACAACTTTGTCGGTATATTTGTCGGTATAAACTCAATTCAGCTAAATTTTGACCATCAATCCAAAGAAATGCTGATTTTGTACCGACAACTAGGAGAAATCAGAATGGCAAAACAGTCTAATAAGCTGACTGCTAAAGGGGTTAAGAACCTTAGCTTTGATGTAAATGGTGCAAAGAAGCAAAGACACCCAGACGGCGGTGGCCTGTATTTATTGATTGATGATACCGAAGCGAAGTATTGGCGCATGGATTACCGTCGACCAGTGACGCAAAAATATAACACCCTTGCAATTGGTACTTATCCAACCATTAGCCTTGAACAAGCTCGAATAAAGAGAGAAGAATTTAAAAAGCTGCTGGCAGATGGCATCGACCCAGCCGAGCAACGGAATAATAAAAAACGCGAGCAGCTTGAAACCTTAGAGAACACTTTTCATAAATTTGCTACGGAATGGTTAGAGATTCGCAGACATGAAGGAAAGGTGGACAGTGAAACAATACGCAAGCTTGATAAAGATATACTGCCCTTTATTGGTAAGTTACCAGTAGCACAACTGACTACTGAGCAACTGGAACGTGATGTGACCAAAGCACTTGTTGACCGTGGTGCACTTGAATCGGCTAGACGTGTTAAGTCAATTATGAATATGGTGCTTAAACTTCCATTAAAGCGCCGAATCATCACCTACAACCCTGCTCCAGACATTAGCCTACCTCAACCAACCAAGGGCAATCACAATGCTGTGACAGATGAGAGAGAGTTAGCCGATCTACTCCGTAAAACGTGGCGCTTAACTAAAGACTTTCCACGTACACGAATCCGAACTGAGTTAGCAATAAAGCTATCAGCGTATATTTATCAGCGCCCGGGAGAAATCAGAACCTTACTATGGGAATCGGTAGACTTTGAAAATAGATGCCTATCATTTGCAGCAAGTAAAACCAATCAAGACCATATCGTGCCGTTATCAATTCAGGCTTACGACATTCTCAAAGAGCTTGAGGACATGCGGACCACTTCAAAATATGTATTTCCAAGCGTCAAAACTTCATCTGAGTGCATGAGTGACGGCACTCTAACCCAAGTATTAAAGCGAGTAGGTTTTAAAGGACAGCATACAGTACATGGATTCAGAGCAACGGCGAGAACGCTGCTGGATGAAGAAATTGAATACAGAACCGACATTGTGGAACACCAGCTTGCACATAAGGTTAAAGACCCAAACGGTACAGCTTATAACCGAACCAAGTTTTTGCGCCGTCGACGCGAAATGATGCAGCTGTGGGCTGATTATTTAGACACACTTCGTCAAGGCGGAGATGTATCAAGGTTTAAGCCAAATAATGATGGTGAAAATTTGATTCAATTCAAACCGAACGCCAAGACAGCATAATTTTTGGTATTATTGAATAGTCAGGTATAGGAGGCATCCGACAAGCAAGTACCCAACTTGTTTACCTGACTGCTTCTGGGTGCGCCGTGGGAGGCAAAGTGCAATATTTAAATCAAATATATACCTATAATCTTTCTTTGAAGACTCAAGTTCTAAATGAAATTATTGGTATTGCGAAAGCATCAAACCGAAAGAATACACATTTGTGCAAGCCAGATAGTCAATTCGAGATATTAACTCCAAAAGAATTAAATGTATTAATAGAAAAATATACAAAAAAGTGTTTTCAATATTATTCTTTAGATGAAGAAAGAAAAAAAATCAAAGGAATGCTGAGGGTTCATGACTCCTTTGGCGAATTACAATACTTAATTTATTTATTATATTATTCAAATTTAATTGAGTTAAAAAACAAAGAGAGTTTTAAGGATTTAGAAAAGCTTTATACGTCTAGTTTCTTGATTGATTACAGCACAAAAATTAACATTAAAGAGAGAGGTAAACATGCTTTTAATTTTGCAGAATATCAAAACTTCTATGATGAGATGTGTGAAGGATTTATTAAAGGAATAATTCCCCCTTCACTTACGAATGGTATAACCACATTAGATTACTCTAGCCTGAGATTTGATTTAATGGGACTGAATATGTTGTTTTGGAAGTACTGTTCAATTAATGCAATTTTCGAAATGGTAGAGCAATCCATTGATTTAACTCGTTATTTACATGACCTATTAAATGATTCAAAATCAATTAGAAACAAGCTTCTTCGCAATCCAGAATTACAAAAAAAATATCATAAGAATGTGGCTTCTGCTGGAGGCAAGGCAAAAGCTGATAATTATAAGAAAGATAATGAGCAAGCCTTTAAGCACATTGAAGAATTATGGGATACAGAAAAATGGGGAAAAGCCTCCAAATGTGCAGAGGATATTTTTAATTTGAAGGAAATTAAATTACCTTACAACACTGTATACAGCCATTTAAGAAGCTATATAAAATCAAAAAAATGATTTTTGCTAGCAGATATTAAAAACAGCTAGTAAATATTTAAGTTAGCTAGAACATTGATACTAATCAAATAAAATCCAAACCAAACTACCTCTAACGCCGTTGCAATACGGTACATAGTTAGAGGTTTTTTTATGTCTACCCATCAACAAACTACAGCACCAAAAGGTTTTTACCGCATGTCGCACCTTGCGACTACTGCACCACGCAAGGAACGCAAGTACACCGCCAAAGATGGAACAACTCGAATAATCAAGGCACGTCCTGAGCGTCAAGGCTTACTCCCAATGGGAGAAACAACAATCTGGGACAAAGTACGTGCTGGCGAGTTCCCTGCCCCGATCAAGCTAACCGAGCGCATCACCGCATGGCGCATTGAAGATATTGAAGCATGGATGGCTTCAAAAGGATTGGAGGCTTAATTATGAATGCTTCTGCAAATTTATTAACCAGATCCTCTGTACATCAAATCAATATTGACGGCGCTTTAATTCACCAAGATCAATATGGTCGTTACAGCCTGAATGATTTACATAAGGCAAGTGGTGGTGACGTAAAAAACAAGCCATCTAATTTTCTACAAAATGACAAGACACAAGAACTTATTGCTGAATTGGTCGATGATGGAAATCCATCATCGGTAAATATTGAGCCGGTATCCACAATTAGGGGTGGTTCAGGACAAGGGACATATGTTGTAAAAGAATTGGTCTATGCATATGCCATGTGGATTAGTGCAGCCTTTCATCTCAAAGTTATTCGCACCTTTGATACTGTAACAGCGCAGCCACAACTACCGGATCTTAATAATCCAGCGCAATTGCGGAACCTATTGCTGGGCTATGCTGAACAAAACATTCAGCTCAGTACTGAAAATATGGTGTTATCGAAGGCAATCGAAACAATTACTCATACTGAACATGGCGTGAAGTTCCAGCAGGCATGTAAGATTTTGGATGTTAAGCAACAAGTATTAGCTGAATGGCTTAGAAAACATAATTGGGACCGCTATCTAAACAATGCCAGGGCTTCAACTTATTACAGTGAAAACCGTGGATACTGTGAAACCAAATACTCACTCAAAGAAGGTGTAAAAGCCTCGGGGCAGCCATATAGCTACACACAGACTGAGTTCTTCATATTGCCAAAAGGTATGCAAATCTTGGCTAAGAGGTTTGGAGAGTGAATATAAATCTTCAAAATATTTTCGCCCTACGGCTTTTCAAATCAATAATCTTTGGCTATATTGATTCCGTTCAGTGCAAAATCACTGAATTAGCTTTGGTCGGCTATGAATACACAAGCGCATACAGTCCGCTTCGGACTTTTTTTATGCGTAAAATCTCTATGCTTCTGCATCTTTATGGTGAAGCTGGAGAGGGACACCTTCGAGTGTGCAGGTCTCTTGTGTACCTGTCGACCAACCCTTTTCAGCTTTGCCACCCTCACTTGGTCGTGAATGGTAAAGCTCCTCAACAAACACAAGGAGCGCATTAATCATGCCTAATCAAATCAATACTGAATCGATTGTTAATCTTGAATCCCAATCAAAAGAAAAAATACAAACATGGATTAAGGTAATGTCCGATGACAGAAGTTATTGCTCTTATGTGGCTATTGGCCTTGTAAATAGTGAAATTGCTTATCCTTTAGGTAATTGGAATATCCCTTTTTATTCTTTTGAGGAAGCCGATCAGTTTAAGAATGCCGCTCAGTTAAAATACCCAGATCTTAATTTCGATTTTATTACTGGAGCCTTGCATACTGACAAAGCAATGGAAAATGTCTCTTGTGTATTTTGGGATAAATGGCAGAAGAAACATAATGAACGTATTTATTTATTAGATAATAAAAAGGCGGTGTTACTGTGAATAACACCGCCCAAAACTTGCAGCAAGACTCCGATAAGCCTGCTGACATTCTAGCGCACTGTGAGCAACTTGTATCGTTTGATGATGCTTATTTATCACATGCCTTAGTACAGCGTTTTGGCAGCCCAGAACAGCCAATCCATGTTGATACTGGCAGTGTGGATATAAACGGCATTACCTATGAACAGCCTTTGATTCTGCCTATCTATGATGGGCAATTGGAGCTTGTACAGTGCGCCGTCATGCAGGATGGTCAGCGTGTGACTGTCATGCCTGATGGATTAGCTAAAGGCTTTGCAAGGTATGGTGATTTTGACCATGCTAAGCCTGTCATTATTACCTGCAACCTAGAATCATTTTTTAAGGTCGCACAGACTGGTTACGCCGTTGTATTGGTGCTACTACCTACCCTGTGCAATAAACATCAAACAGAACTCAAGCCATTTGATTTTGAGCAAATCCAGTTTGTGATTAATCAGCTATCGAAGGCAGGCTATACAAAGTTATATCTACCTGTCAGACCTGAGCATATAAACCTTGAGCCATTCAAGGCATTGGAACAAAACACGGCGGTTAGATTGCTTAGCCAGTATCTAAAAATTGGTGTAAGTGAATTTCTGATTGAATTGACACAGTATGAAAGTTTAAGTGATGTGCTGTATTTTCTTGATTTAGCTATTGAGGCCCTACCAGAAAAGATTAATCTACCCAAAGGCCATTTAGCCAAACCGTTCAAGATGGAAGATGATTCATTTTTACACATCATGGACAATGGCCTATACCTTGTAAAGGAAAAGAGAGATGAAAACGGCGAACTCAAACAAACACGGACATTTATCTGTTATTCGGTAACTATTCTAGGTGAAGCGCGAAGCTTGAATAATGATAACTGGAAACGTGTTATTCAATTCTACGATAAAGACAATACGTTGCACCGCCTGCTTATTCCTTACGAGCATTTTATGGGTGAAGCGCAGGAAGTGTTCAAGATTATTGCCAGTCACGGATTGATGCCACCGCGCCAAGCCCATAAGAAAAGTGTATTTATCAGCTATATTCAGGACTATCCAATAGAACAGCGTTTTAGATGTGTAGATCGGGCCGGATGGCATGGATATTGTTTTGCTACACCTAATAAAACCTATGGTAATAGTGAAGGTGAGGAACTACTTTTTCATAGTGAAAGTCCAAGTCCTTACACAGTTGCTGGAAGCTTTGGAGAGTGGCAGGATCTTAGTAGATTAATTGAACCTCATGCATTAGCAGTATTGGCATTTTCATGTGCATTTTCAGGGCAACTGGTTTTGCCTTTAGGTGCTGAAAGTGGCGGCTTTCATATCTATGGATCCTCAACCGATGGAAAAAGTACGATTACCAAGGCTTCTTGTAGTGTATGGGGAAGTCCTAAGCATATATCCAGGTCATGGAGGACTACAGATAACGCTTTAGAAAATGAAGCTGAATTAAGAAATGATAGTTTTCTGAATCTTGATGAGCTACGCCAAGCTGCGCCGAAAGCCGTATCAGATATTGTCTATATGCTGACAGGTGGACAAGGAAAGGCACGAAGTACAAAATCAGGTAAAAACCGAGATGCCAAGCAATTTAGCCTTATGTATACCTCTACTGGTGAAGTAACACTTGAGGAGCATTTGCGCCGTGGAAATATTGAGCTTGATGCAGGCTTGTTGCTTCGCTTTGCACATATTCCAAGTGATGCAGGTAAAGGCTACGGCGTATTTGATTGCATTAACTACGGTATAGCACCTCAAGATATTGGTAATCGCATTAATGAACTAGCATCAGCACATTACGGTCATGCCGGTATTAAGTGGCTTGAATATCTCACCAGCGATAAAGATATGGTAATGATAAAGGCACAGGAACTGTTGGATAGTTTTATTGAGCAACACACCCAGACGAAGAATGGGCAGGCTAACCGTGTTTTACGCCGTTTTGCCTTGGTCGCTGCTGCTGGAGAGTTAGCAACATTAGCAGGTATTACGGGCTGGCAACAGGGACGCGCATTTGAGGCAGTAGCGCAATGTTTTAGCACTTGGCTAGATAGTTTAGGTGGTGGTGAAAACATGGAGGAAACAAAGATTCTGGAGCATATTAAAGCCTTTTTTGAATCTAATGGAACCAGTCGCTTTGAAGACTTAACCGTAATCCGACAGCCAGACGGCGAAGTCATCCGACAACGTATCCACAATCGTGTCGGCTATTACGATCCAAGTGAAAAAGTTTATCTTGTGTCACCTACTATGTTTAAGAAGGAAATATGCATAGGTATGAATGAGGCAAACGTCAAAAAGATATTGATTAAGCATGGATGGATCAAGGAATTTTCCGAAGGGGAAAAAAAGCTGTACGTGAAGAAGCCTGGTAATAACCTACCCGATGGAACGCGCCCCCGGATGATGCACTTTAGTGTAGAAGCTATGCAGAACCTAGATAGCGAAATATAAATTAATATCTATAAGGTGGATGTGGTGGACAAGGTGGACATACAGATATTTATTTCAGTTAATATACTGTTATATATAAATATTATTATGTCCACTTTGTATAAATATATACATCTTAATAAGTGGACATAAGGTGGACACTATTTAAGGTAAATAGATCTCGTCCACTTCTACTACTTTATGTGTCCACTTTTTTATTAGCTAAAACCACATGTAAGTGGAATTAATTAATTACTTAAAAACATACACATAGTTAATTATGTACACCTTGTCCACTATGTCCACTTCAAAAAATACATATACATGAGTAGACAGACAGAATAAGAAAAAGTTCTGTGCCAAACGTAAATCAAGCAATTGTCATGAGCTTATCAGATCGTGACCCTTAAACTAAGAATCCTGCCCACAGCACAATTATTACCATATTCAGTTTACCAACATCAGAATTGAGCATAATCACCACCAGCAACCAACCTCCAACACTACAAGCAAGTATCAATAAAAGCTGAAAAGATTTATTAATAACGCCGTATTTTATAAACACGCCAGATCCCGAATTAAACTTTAATAAATAGCAAAAATTTAGAAAAAAAACCTATTAAGCAAGGTGGGAATTATTAATATTTATTGGCATAAAATACCAAAAAAAAACATATAAAATGAGCTTATACAAAACCTATCAACCACAAAATAACCCTGAATTAAAATTTAATAATATAAAACAAATATTTAACTATGTTTTTTCTATTTTTTTATAGCTGTTTTAGAGGGCTTTTAGGGGTTCTAGCAAATAACCCCATGGAGCACACTTTAACAAAGTACCTTTTAGTATGGCTAAACGGCTTTTTATTGGCAAAATGTTACACTTTAGACATGCAAAATTATTGATTTATTCATGTGAAAATTACTAATAATTTTTTATCTTGTAGAGTTGAAAAAGCCCCTATGCTTATTAGAGGCATAGGGGCTTTTCAGCGATAATAGAAGTTAAAAATGTGTAACAGCTATATATTACACTTCAAATAAATGTCAAACCTTAACTTTTAAAATATACTTATAAAATAATAAAGCAGCATCTTCAATTTTTGCCGTATTTGGCAACCGCAACAGGCAGTAATTCCAATTAACTAAGAGGTTTTACTGTGAATATTAACCAGCACTTTAGCAATTTAGCTACAAAAGCAGCACAAGACGGCGCTGATGCAAGCCAGGTAATTAGTCAGCGTAATCGTTTATTTCAAGACAAAGTAGTCCCTGCACTGGTCGAGCGCGGTGCAAATGACACCGCAATTGTTCAGGCACGTGAAAAATGGTACTCACAGACTGATAAAGTCATGCAGAGTGCTGGCCTACTGCCGAAAGCCGGACAGAGTAGCCGCAGCTTTGCCAAGGACAAACGAGCAGACAAGGCCAATCAAGAAGCCGTAAAGACTGGCAGTAATTTGCCGATCATCAAAGACGCCATTAAGTCTACTGGCGAAACTATCGGGAACCTGTTTGGACAGGGCGTAGGCAGCACAATTGAAAGTGCCGCTGGCTTTGTGCGTGATATTGGGGAGAACGAACAGGATTCTATTTCCGCTAAAGTTGCTGATTACGGCAAAAACCTTAGAAAAGGATATGAAAATAGTGCGTCCACCTTCCAAAAAGAACTACAAGCCGGCAAGCATGGAAAGGTATCGCAGCTATCTACTGGTGCAATACAATCCGTTCCAGCTATGGCGATGCCATTTGGTGCGGCAAAAGGCGTTACTACTATTGCAAGTAAGGCTCCAATACTGGCGAAGGCTGCACCTAAACTAGGCCTAGTTTCCGGTGTGGCCGCAGAGCATACCCAAAACTATGGTGAAGTACGCCGTAATGCCACAGCCAATCTAGAGCGAGATTTCCCAACATGGGAAAAGCTACAAGGCAATCCACTATTTGAGCAGAACTTTAATGAAAGACTAAATAATGGGCTAACTATTACCCAAGCACGTGAACAAGCCTATGCGGCAACTCTAGATCAGCTTTCAGAAAAAGCATCTGATAAATATGGCACAGCGATGACAGCTATTGGGTTTATTGCTCCATCTGGTGCCGTCCTTGGATCTGGCATTCTGAAAAATGCACCAACCAGCAAGATCGGTAAGGCATTGACTGGCGGCGGTGTGGATTCAGCTTTGGTTAAGCGTGAAATGCAACAAGTTCCACGTACCGGCATGGCTAAACTTGTACCGGATATGAGCATTGCAGCCAACAAAGCAGCGGCCAAAATGGTGGGTAAACAGGCCCTAGAGGAAGGTTTACAGGGCGGTATTGGTGAGTATGGCGCTCAAGCTGCATCTGCCAATATTGGCGGCACACCGGTTGACTATGGCAAGGTCGGCCAGACCATTTTAGAAGAAGGCTTGGTCGGCGGTATCATGGGTGGTGGTATGCAGTCTGCTACCGGTGGATCACCAACCAGCCAAGCCAAGGACGTGGCGAAGCAGTTACGGAATCAGACCAATACATTGCGCCAGGAAGAAGCCGCAGCACGTAAAGAGCTGGCAGATGCCATGCAGCTTAACGATCCGGCAGCACTCCAAAGCGCACAAGACAACCTGAATAATATTGGTGCAGAAGCCAGCAAGGTTAAAGCTGCTTATGATCAGTACGGTATTGATACGCCGTATTTTGTAGAGCGTTTTGCGGCACAGTATCAACCACCAAAACAACAAGAACAGGAGCCGCCAGTAGTAGAACCGGAAGTAGAACCGGAGGTGCAGCCAGAAGTAGAACCACAACCAACAGAACAACCACAGGCCACGCCAATTAATCAGGGCATGGCAAATACCACAAATCTGGTGATGGATAGTGTGAGCAATGGATATATCACACCAGAAGAAGCGCAGGTAATCCAGACAGACCCTATTCGAGCTGATGTATTCACCCTCACAATGACCGGTGATGAAGCCGCAGCGCATAATGTGGTAATGAACGCCGTTTCACTGGGTAACATCGACACAGACCAGGCGCAAGAGCTTATTCAGTCGATTACGCGCTATTCTCAAGCCAAAGCACCGAAAAAGCCTTCTGTTTCCAGCATTGTGAATAATCATGTTAAGCAGCAGATCCACCCACAAGATAGAGGACTGTTTAGTAATCCAGTTGAATTAGATCCTAATACCTTTGAACCGATTGACCCTAACCAGCCATCGCCGTTCCAGGAGGATTTTGACGAACCTAAAGAGTTCCATAATGCAGCCAAAGCCAATGATTATGTGCGTATTAATGGTCTAACTGATTCACATGACATTGAGATTGCCGATGATGGAACGCTTATTGTTGTCAAAAAACAAGGAATCATCCCGGACGACCCAAACCTAAACAGCTTTGGTTATAGCCCGGAAAATATTGTGCAGCCAACCCCGGCAGATCCCAATCTATCAAACTTCTCAGAAGGTCCAGTGAGTGTTGATAGCTTAAATCCGGAGAATGTGCCAGATGTCATTGATCCAGAAGAAGTGCAGCAGCCAGTAGAGCCGATCCCGAAAGTGCAGCCAGACCACAACAAACACAAAACTTTCACCAATTATGTGAGAGCCAATGACTTTGTGAAGCAGAATGGCCTAAAAGAGAGCCATGAGATTATTACTAAGGGTGAAGGTCAGGTAATTGTTCAGCCTAAATCAGCAGCACCGGTTGAGGATTTTGGAAGCGATCAGGAATTTGATGACGTACTTAGCGCCGTTCCACCTATCGGCACACCGTCACAAGATCCAGTTGAGCCAGTACAGGCCGCAGATCCAGCAACGGACTTTGACAGTGATGAAGCATTTGACGAGTTATTAAATGCTGTGCCGCCAAGTGATAAACAAACTGATCCAGTACAACCAACAGACAGCTTTGCTGATCAGGTCCGTGATGCTCATTTGAACAACCCAAAGGCTAAGCCAAAGCTTATCCAGGATGAAATTAATAAGGGCCGTCCACGTGCGGAAGTCTTAGCAGAGGTTTCGGACATTGTTAAGGCGATCAATACAATCACTACACCGGAGCTTAAAACCGATACACCGGAGCTTACGCCGGAGCCAGATAAACTAGCGCAAATACAGATTGAGCAAAGAAAGGTCAAAAACGGCATTCAGGAAAATGATGCACAGGATGGCATGAAATCCGACGATATTGGACGAGGATCTGATGGAAAGCCATTTTTAAGCAAGAATGCTGCAAATCGAGGTTTAAAACTTCGTGATGTGGAAAAAACACATGAAGTTGTTGAGATTGCGCCGTCTAATTTTGTATTGCGTCAAAAAGATCAGACAGAAAATAACGGTATAACACCCACTATTTCAGACACCCCCCCAGATCAAGGATCTAAAAATAGATTTCAAAAGTATGATGACCTGGCAAAACAGTACGGCAGATCTATTAAATCAGATGGAACCATTGTAAAACGTAACGGCCAAGATACAGCTTTTAAGCTTCAAGAAAAAAATGGTCGTTTACAAATTATAGATGTTCTGGGGAATATTGCATTCAGTGGTGCAACAACCCCTGAAAGCCTGGGTAAATTCCTAGAAGATTATTGGTATGACAAAAAAGACCAAAGCAACCAGAAGGAGCAAGCACCTGCGGAAAATTCTGTATTAGACACACCAGCACCAGAAGAAATGAAAAAGGGTGATGTAGGCCGTAAGTCTGATAATCAGCCTTTTGCCAGTGCAACCGCAGCAAAAACTACGATTAAAAAACAAGGGTTAGATAACTCACATGAAGTTGTGCAGCTGGCACCGTCACAGTTTGTATTGCGTGAAAAGGCAAAGCTAGAAGATGACAGTTTAAAATCGGGTAACGAAGAAGCAGCACTGGCGCAACAACCTCAACACTCGTTTCAAAAGAATGATGCACCGGACACCATAAAAAAGAATGATATTGGTCGAGAATCTGACAATAAGCCATTTGCCAATAAATCAGCCGCCACCACAGCAATTAAGAAGAAAGAATTATCAGATACACATGAAGTTGCGCAGCTTGCTCCGTCAGAGTTTGTATTACGTGAAAAACTCGAGTCAGAACAGGAACAGTATGAATCAAGTATTTCTGATATGAATAATGCTAAGCAATCTACACCTAAAACAGTGGATTCAGTTGTACGTGACCACTTCTTAAAAGACCCTCTTGATGATATTCAGCATAGCGAATCAGGAATAATCCATAGCATCCCACGTGAACTTATGGATCAAGTACACAAGTTAGGGGATATTTTGAATGACTTATCTAGTCTGAAAACAGATAAGGTAAAAACCAATGTGCTATATGACAAAGAATTATTAACCAAGCTTGCAAAACTAAATCCTGATGTACGAGTCCATATTGTTTCTGATTTAGTTAATAGCTCTGATCCAATTATTCAGTCTATTTCTGATCAATTACAGGAAGGTGGATTTTATTCAATTGATTCTGGTGTCTCTTATATTTATCCACGTTCTTCTGAATGGAAAGGTACATTGCCTGAATTAATTAATCATGAACTGATTCATGCTGCTACCCAAGAACATATTGATACAAATAAACTCACACCAGAACAACTTGAACGCTTAGAAGAATTTAAAGAGATGATTTGGAGTAATAATCGAGAAAGCGTTGACGATATAGATCCAGATGTTCTAGATCGAATTAACTATGCAATATTCACCTCCTACCCTCATGAGATGTTTACAGTATTTGGTGCGGAATCCAGTTCCAGAGAGATATTGAGTCAGATTGGTATATTGGATAGATTCGACACAATTTTTAATAATGTTTTAAAGGAAGCAGCTAATGACAATGGGCAAATCAAGCAAAGAAGCAGTGGCCGATTTAACGAAGAAGGAACTTCTGAAAGAGTTTCAGGCAATGCCTTTAGAGTACCAGGAACAATTTCCGCAATACGAACAACAACTAGCTCAAGCGAAAACATCGAAAGAAGCCCTTCAAATCAACCAGCCAGTTTATCAAGTCCAGAAAAAGATGAAGTAGGACAGGTTGATGACAAGCGTAAGCAAGAATCAAATTCTGGTAGTGATTCGCCGTTACGTAGTCGGACAAAAAATCAAAAAGTCCAAGGCAGTAATCCAAATCAGGTACGAGCAGAGCTTGTAAAACGCTTTGGCGAGGATTCGATTAATCTTCTTGAAAGTAACGGCGTTTTAATTATTGAACAAACCTATTCTGAGCCAGGTATTGAAGGCTTTGCGGAAAATGGCCGTGTAACGCTCATTGCTGATGCAATCACAGCAGAAAACATCGTGCCAGTGTTCCTACATGAGTTAGGCGGCCACATTGGGATGCAAGGCTTGACGAAGCCAGCAGCTTACGCCGTACTAATGAAGGAATTTAATCGACTGGTGAAGTCTGGGGATCCGGATGCACTTGAAGCCAAACGACTGGCAGAGCGTGAAACTGATGCAAACGTACAGGCTGATGAGTATTTACCATACCTGATCACCGTGGCAGCACGAAATCAGCAAAAACAAGGATCGGCACAAAAGCTCATAGGCCGCGTTTTGGGTGCAGTTAAGGCGTGGGCAGTAGATAAGCTAGGATTAAACCTAAAACTCAACTCTAGCGACATGGTTGCCCTTGCTGAGCGCATGATTAAAACCGTTGTTAAGAATCCACCGCCAACAGGTCCAAAAGGTGAACGCCGTTACAGTCGGGAAAGTACAACCAATCCTCAAAACATGAGTCAAACCAAGCAGCGCGAGCTTTTAGACAAAGCAGCGTCAACCGCATTTGGTCAAATGTCTTTGCGTGGTGCCGAAGGTGCAAAAACCCTAAGCAGTCGAACGCTCAACCTATTCCAGACCATGCTGCATAAGTCATTAAGGGATGAAACAGGGCAATTTAAAAAGACTTTTGATTTAGTCCAGGGGAAAATCAATCACGTTACTTTTGCCAGTAGTAAGTCAATGGACGTTGCCCCGAACGTGCTTATTCAATTGGAGCAAGGCGAAGATTACTGGAAGGAAGTCAAACGAGTTGGCCGCACAATTGGACATACCTTTTCTGGTGGAAAAATTGACAAGGCCAAAGTTGATAAAGACTTGAAGAAAGTTGGCGATCTGATGTTTGAAAACACCTTAATGGATAACTCAGAACGTCATTCAGTTAAGGAATTAAAGCAATTAGGTTTTGATGATGACCAGATTGGCCTATATAACGAGGTTCGTGATGCAATTGATACGTCATTAGACACCTTTGCAAATACAACCTTCTCAAATATCTATAAACACCTGGGCGGAACCAATGAGGAAGTATTGGAGCTGGCCGCTCAAGATTTGGATATTGTGGACCATTACAATGAGATCCTAAAACGCATAGATACATTGACCAAGGGCAAACCAGAGAAGGCAGAAGCTAGACAGGCTGCAATTGAAGCGATTGACCGGGTATTTAAGAAAGCCAACGATCTGAAAGACCAAGGCTATGTACCGCTAATGCGTTTTGGTAAGTATTTTGTGCGGATCTATAACCCAACCACAGGGGATGTTGCATATCGCCAACACTTCGAAAGTGAATCTGAACGCAATTTATTCTATCGGAACTATGACCAGTCGAAGATTCCAGCCGGTTATGAAATTGAGCAAGGTCAGATTAATGAGTTACAACACAAACTGTTCCAGGGCGTAAGTCCTGAAACCGTGGCGTTATTCGCTAAAGAATCAGGTTTACCGATTGGTGATGCTGAAACAGCGTATATCAAGTACGCCGTCCAGAATAACCCTGCACTTAAACGAATTTTGAAACGCCAGGGGGTTGATGGTTTTGATAGTGACTTAAAGCGCGTCCTAGCATCGTTTGTTATGTCGAATGCGCGTTATTCAGCAAACCAGAGCTACAACCCAGCCATTGATGAATCAATCACAAATATCGAAGATCCAGCCTTTCAAGAGGATGCTATCCGGTTGCGTGATTATTCGCTCGATACTCAGGAAGAACTTGCAGCAGTTAAAAACTTTGCGTTTGTCTGGTATATGGGATTCTCAGCCATGTTTGGTGTGGTGAACTTAACCCAGCCACTACTGCAAACCTTCCCTTACTTGATGCAGTACAGCAGAGACAAAGGAACTATTCTAAGAGCCTTCCGTAAAGCTGTTATCACTTGGAGAAAAGGCACCGATGCAATGGA
>CABFOG010000634.1_pt1 | contig 14667 bp, 14 predicted proteins | sample 3522001 | NCBI WGS metagenome assembly CABFOG01 (sample SAMEA5312485, study PRJEB27640) | indoor metagenome | biome: indoor environment; feature: controlled; material: polymer antistatic dissipative epoxy resin | place: Italy | collected 2014-05-27
CGTATTGAATACAAGATTATTAAAAATCCACTCATCAAACATCATTTGGGTATTATTGAGTTTGAGCCGATTGACTCGAATAAAACGTTAGTGACCTATACGATTGAATTACAGGCACGTGCACCTTTTGTAAGTAAATTAATCCTTGCACAGCTTAAATCTGCGATTAAACTAGGTTTTTCAAAACTCGCTAAATCTGTATAACAAACTTTGGGTAAGCAATGACAGTTCAAATAATCACAATTGATGGTCCAAGTGGTTCGGGTAAGGGCACACTAGCTGCGAAAATAGCAGCTCATTATCAATTTCATTTACTTGATTCGGGAGCGTTATATCGCTTGTTGGGCCTGTCATTGCATCAACAGGATTTGTTGGATGCTTTGTCAAGTGAATTGAGTCAATGTGTCGAAATTGCTAAACATTTAGACATACAATTTTTAAGTTCTGCACAAGGCACACAAGTCTTGCTCAATGGTGAGGATGTTAGTCAAACCATTCGAACTGAGCGAGTTGGTGAGTTTGCATCAAAAGTTGCAACAATTCCTGAGCTTAGAGCTGCGCTGGTTGATCGCCAGCATGCTTTTGCACAAGCACCGGGCTTGGTTGCAGATGGTCGAGATATGGCCACATCCATCTTTCCAGAGGCTCAAGCCAAGATTTATTTAACCGCTTCAGCCCAATCTCGTGCTGAACGCAGAGTAAAGCAGTTGCAGGGTATGGGGCTGGATGCTAAAATAAACGATATTTTAGCTAATATTGAGGCGCGTGATAAACGTGACATGGAGCGTGAAGTTGCTCCACTCAAACCAGCAGCTGATGCCTACATCATTGATAGTTCTGAATTGAACATTGATGAGGTATTTCAGCTTATGACGGCTTATGTCGATAAGCAATTAGCAAACTAACGAATTTTTATATTCAGCAGAAGCATAGCTTGATCAGTTCAAAATGGACTATGTAGACGCTTAACTAAACCGGCCTTGTCTGATCCAAGACCGCTGACTTTATCAGGTATATCATGACCGAATCTTTTGCAGCCCTCTTTGAAGAAAGCGAATTAAACCTCAACGTTGAAAAGGGTGCTGTCATCCAAGGCGTTGTAGTAAACATCGATTCTGATTGGGTAACAGTTGACACTGGCCTTAAATCAGAAGGTATTGTTGACCGCGCTGAATTCTTAAATGAACAACGCGAACTTGAAGTTCAAGTTGGCGACACTGTTGATGTTGTTGTTGAAGCGCTTGACAACGGCATGGGTCAAACAGTTTTATCACGTGAAAAAGCGAAACGTGCTGAAACTTGGACTAAACTTGAAAAAATCTTTGAAGACGGCGAAATCGTTACTGGTGTTATCTCTGGTAAAGTTAAAGGCGGTTTCACTGTTGACATCGGTCCAGTTCGTGCGTTCCTTCCAGGTTCTTTAGTTGATACTCGTCCTATTCGTGATACTACTCACTTAGAAGGTAAAGAGTTAGAATTTAAAGTAATCAAACTTGATGCTAAACGTAACAACGTTGTTGTATCTCGTCGTGCTGTTATGGAAGCTGAATCTTCAGCTGACCGTGAAGCTCTTCTTGCTCAGCTTGAAGAAGGTCAAACAGTTACTGGTACTATCAAAAATCTTACTGACTACGGCGCATTCGTTGACCTTGGCGGTATTGATGGTCTTCTTCACATCACTGACATGGCTTGGAAGCGTATCAAGCACCCATCAGAAGTTGTTGAAGTTGGTCAAGAAGTTACTGTTAAAGTACTTAAGTTTGACAAAGAACGTAACCGCGTATCTTTAGGTCTTAAGCAATTAGGCGAAGATCCATGGTTAGCGATCATGAACCGTTACCCTAAAGGTTCAATCGTTAAAGCTCGCGTAACTAACTTAACTGACTACGGCTGTTTCGCAGAAATCGCTGAAGGCGTTGAAGGTTTAGTACACGTTTCTGAAATGGACCACACTAACAAAAACATCCACCCATCTAAAGTTGTTCAGATTGGTGATGAAGTTGATGTTATGGTTCTTGAAGTTGACGAAGAGCGTCGTCGTATTTCTCTTGGTATCAAACAAACTCGTGCTAACCCATGGGAAGAGTTTGCTAAGAACCACGACAAAGGTGAAAAAGTTTCAGGTACGATCAAGTCAATCACTGACTTTGGTATCTTCATCGGTTTACCAGGCGGTATCGATGGTCTAGTTCACTTGTCTGATATTTCTTGGAACGAACAAGGCGAAGAAGCTATCCGTCGTTACAAGAAAGGTGACACAGTTGAAGCGGTTATCTTGTCTGTAGACGCTGAAGGCAACCGTATCAGCCTTGGCATCAAGCAAATGAACAGCGATCCGTTCAACGATTTCTTAGCTGCTAACGAACGCGGTGCACTTGTAAAAGGTACTGTAACTGCTGTTGACGCTCGTGGCGCAACACTTAAGTTAGCTGACGAAGTTGAAGCGACTCTTAAAGCATCTGAAATCAACCGCGACCGCGTTGAAGATGCAACTAAGTTCCTTGAAGTTGGTCAAGAAGTTGAAGCGAAAATCATCAACGTAGATCGTAAATCTCGCTCTATCAACTTGTCTATCAAAGCGAAAGACGAAGCTGAAGAGAAAGAAGCAGTTGCTAACTTGAAGACAGCAACTACTGGTCAAGACAATGGTCCTAAGACTATTGGTGATTTGATCAAAGCTCAAATGGGCAACTAAGTAGATGTTTGAATTGTATTGTTAATGTAAGTTAACTAATACTTTTTACACAAATACAATAAACGGTAGCGTAGTATTCACTTATTACGCTACCGTTTTGTATTTAAACAGGTTATTATCAATCTATCTACAAGGTAGCTTGATAATTAAAGAGGTCGCAGATGACTACTGAAGCACTTAATAAGTCTGACTTAATAGAGCGTATTTCTCTTAAAAACCCGCACTTAGCAGAGCCATTAGTGGAAGAAGCTGTTAAGATTATGATTGATCAAATGATTGCATCTTTGTCTTCAGATAATCGTATTGAAATTCGTGGTTTTGGTAGTTTTGCACTCCATCACCGTGAGCCTCGTGTTGGGCGTAATCCTAAAACGGGTAAGTCGGTAGAAGTGGCTGCTAAAGCTGTTCCACATTTCAAACCAGGTAAAGCATTACGTGATGCAGTAAACGAGACTGCAGGCGAATAAAATTTATTGGGGTGCTTATGCGTTACGTATTATTCGCATTATTAATTGTACTGTTTGGCTACTGCCTAGCTTTGGTACTACAAAACGGAACTGAGCTAACCGTTGATCTGTTGTTTATACAGGTTCCAGCAATGCGTTTAGGTCTATTGTTATTATTGACAATGGCTTTAGGGATTGTGTTGGGTTTATTAATTGGTGTTCAGGTATTTCGTGTATTCCAGAAAGGTTGGGAAATTAAGCGACTACGTAAAGACATTGATCACCTTCGTAAAGAGCAGATTCAATCCGCTCAGCTGGCTGCTGCTGAAGCTGCAGCACATACAAGACATGAAAAAACGGTGTTAGATATCAATCCTAATGATCGTCCATCTACACCGCTTTAAGCCACAATATGCAGTAAGATTTCTATCTTAGAAGTATTGAAGCAAGTTTGATTTAAACGCCTTTGGATATATAGCCAAAGGCGTTTTTTATTGTGCTTTAAAATATTGATAACTATATAAAAAGTATATGAATAAAGAACTTAGTTTGAATTTTAAATGGTTTTTAGAAAAATAGTCTTGGTCGTTTTAGGCTTAATCCGTATAATGCCATAATTTTGTGAGTTTGAAGGGTCTCCCCCATGAGTATTATTGTTGCCTTAGATGCAAAAAGTCATTATGACGCAATGACGATTGCTGGGCAATTAGACCCTCAATTATGCCGTGTAAAAGTCGGTAAAGAATTATTTACCCATGAAGGCTCATCTATTGTTAAAGCTTTACATGGTGAAGGCTTTGAAGTCTTTTTAGATCTAAAATTTCACGATATTCCAAATACGACTGCGCAAGCGGTATGTGCTGCTGCAGATATGGGGGTTTGGATGGTAAACGTCCATGCTTCAGGTGGCCGTAAAATGATGGAAACCTGCGTTGAGCGCTTAAAGGCTGGGAACTATAACACTCAACTGATTGCAGTAACGGTGTTAACCTCGATGGGCCGTGAAGACTTAGCTGATATTGGTCTGGATATAGAACCATTTGAACAAGTCAAACGTTTAGCAAAATTGACTAAAGACAGTGGTTTAGATGGTGTGGTATGTTCAGCACAAGAAGCAAAAATGCTGCGTGAGACTTTGGGTTCAGAGTTTGCATTGGTGACGCCGGGCATTCGCCCTGAGGGTTCAAGTGCGGATGACCAAAAGCGTATTGTAACGCCAAAACAAGCAATGTTAGACGGTGCAACACATCTAGTGATTGGTCGACCAATTACACAGTCTGCAAACCCATGTCAGATGCTCAAAGATATTTTAGCGACGCTTTAAGCGACTAGAAATCTAAAAAGCCTTTCTTTCGAAAGGCTTTTTTTATGGATTAAATTTTAAAAAGAATTGTTGGTAAGCGAGGTGGCAATAGCAAAATAAAAAGGCAGCATTTAATAGAGCGCTATACTTTACAGAGCCGCCAATACACTGACGACAATCGGTGCCAAAACTGACAGGATGAAACCGCTCACCATGGCATGTGGAATAAAGTCATTCCCACAGGCTTGTTTGACCATCGGTAGGGTGACATCCATTGCTGTAGCTCCTGCAGATGAAATCGCAGAGCGAGGGTAACGCCAGCCAATGATGTACATAAACACAATCGCAAAAATTTCTCTGAACAAATCATTCATCAGAGCAATACTGCCTAAATGTGCATTCTTTAACTCCGTGACCACAATGCCAGTCATGGAGTAGAAACCATAACCTTGAGACAACATAATCAGATCTTTTAGTTGAATGCTCGGCACAAAATAGCCAGTTACAAACGCCCCGATAATTGAACCTAGAATACAACCAAGTGGAACGAGCAGGATTTGCCAGTTCAACCATGAGCGATCTAGTGGGGAATAGGCTAAATCAAGCCCGATCAGGAACATGAAAACCAGTAACAAGTTCCATGTGCTGATATGAAGCATATAGCCGAAACTTGAAGATAGCTCTGCCAAACCATAACCCAAGGCCAGTGCGATAAATGCATAACTGATATTGATTAATGATTTGCTCACAAGGCTCATGGATACTTTGCCATGACTCGGTTGGTAGCCTAAAAGTTTAAATAATATGTAACAACAGATAAAAGCACCGATACTGGTCATAACTGCTAAAAGCGCTGCATGATTGAGTATCTGCCAAGGTTCGGCAATGCTATGCAAAGTCGTTGAAAACTCAATCGCAATTGCGATTAAGAGAATATACGTAAAATAGGGTAGGATTTGAAAGGCAAGTCGTTCAAGCCATTTGGGTAAACGACGCGCCAAAACAAATCCAAGTGCTAAACAAATAAGAAGCTGAAAAATCAACCAAAACGATTGCATGTCAAATAAAGTGTGAAAAAATACTAACTTATTATGACCGCGATCTTAATTTATTGCTTGACTATCTTGCTTAGAATTTAAAAAACGATAGTCTGCTGGATTGGCTTTTCGTGTTTTTAGCCAATACTTCCATGTATAGCTGGGCCATAAAGAGAAATTTTTCCCGTCCTCTTGTTGATACCAACTGACGCAGCCAGATTGCCAAATGGTATCTGTAAATTGACTTTGTAAATGGTGATTAAATTGGTCTTGAATATCTGCTTTCACAACGATTGCTTGAGATTGGGTTTTTTGTGCCATCTCGATGAGCTGTAGAATGTAATTCACTTGTGACTCAATCATAAAAATAACTGAGTTATGACCTAAGACTGTATTGGGCCCTAAAAGCTGAAATAAGTTTGGGAAACCTTTGGTGCTAATTCCATAGTAACTTTCGGCCCCGTCTTGCCATGCGTCTGTAAGCTCAACATGATTCAGCCCTGTACAGCTAAAGGATTTAAGATAAATACGTGGGTCAGTCACAAAACCTGTGCCATAGATGAGGCAGTCAATTGCACGCTTCTTCCCATCTTTGGTGATGATACTGTCCTCAGTTAATTCCAAAATATCATCGGTAACCAATTCAACATTTTTACGGTTAAAGCTTGGGTAATACTTGTTGGAGACCAAAATGCGTTTACAACCCATAATATAGTTGGGAATTAACTTATCTGCGGTTTCAGGGTCTTTGACTTGATGGTGAATATACGCTTCTGCTAGTTTTTGTGCATATTTCATGACCTTTGGTTTCATAATGGGAACTACACGAGATTCATTTGTCCAATACAGACGAGCTCGATGAATTTTTCGAAACCAATCAAATCGATTAAACAGTGTTTTCTCAATCGGTAAATAACGACGTTCATCCCGAGGAATAACCCATGCAGCTGTCCTTTGTAGTACGTAGAGTTGCTTCACTTTTTCTGCAATTTCAGGAATATATTGAATCGCACTACCCCCAGTGCCAATAGAGGCAACATTTTTATTGCTGAGGTCATAGTTATGATCCCACTGTGATGAATGGAAAACTTTGCCTTTAAATTTCTCGATACCCGAAATACGCGGAATTTGCGGTACATGCAGTGGACCAGATGCGAAAATAACAAATTGAGCGGTCAGAGTTTCATTTTGATTAAGGGTGAGTTGCCATAAACACTGATTGTCTAAGTAATGTGCAGCACACACTTCGGTGTTAAAGCGGATATAAGGCTGCAATTGATGTTCAGCGGTAAGTGTTTGCATGTATTGATAAATTTCAGGTGCTTCAGCATAACGTTTAGACCAGTCGGTCTTGGGTGAAAAAGACAAGGAGTAGAGATGTGACTGTACATCACAAGCAGCGCCCGGATATTGGTTTTCACGCCATGTGCCACCTATTCCACTGGCTTTTTCCAAAATTACAAAATCACGAATACTATTTTGCAAAAGGCGAATAGCCATCGCTAAACCGCCAAAGCCTGCACCAATAATGGCGATTTTTACCTGCGGGGGTGTTGAATTTGCTGCCTGCATTTGTTTTTCCTTTTTGTTTTACTTTATTGTAGAGCAACTATCCAGAAGGTCTATGATAGCCCTGACAAGAAAATTGATAGATTCGGCAATTGTTGTACGCTAGGTGGCTGTAGTAAAACATAGGCCAATATTTTGCTTTTAATTGATTATGAAACGTTCTGTACTTGGCTTGATGTATTTGATTCAAGGAATGCGTAAAGCAGGAGTCGCAGTCGATCAAAAGTTACAAAGCATTGGCTTACGTGTGGAGTCGCTTGATCCGAATGCGATCATTCATCCTGCTCTAGAGTGGGATATTTTGAAAATCATTGCAGAGGATATTGAGCCTGAGCAAGGCTTGTTCATTGGTCAGCATTATGTCTTGGCGGGATATGGCCCTTTACTGATGTTATTGATGACCAGTCCAACGACACATACCGCGTTAGAACAGGGTATTCGCTATCAAAGTTTGACGCATTTGAGTGGCTTATTGGGTTTGAAAAAACAAAATGATCAAGTCGCATTATGTTATCTACCGCGAGACCTACAAACGTCTGTGGGACAGTTGCGTGCACATTCTGAGATAGCGGGAACCTATAAGTTTTTACAAGATATTTATAAGATGATTGGGCTGGAAATGCCTGAGATTCGAATTACTTTACCTGTTGCACGACCTGATGATGTGAAAAAACTGGCGCTCTACCAGCAGGTTTATGGTCAGCAAGTGAGTTTTGGTACGCAGCAAGCTGAATTTTGGTTTGATGAGTGGGTTTTAAATGTGCCGATTCCTTCAGCAGATTTGATGACATTTAACGTTTATGCAGGCAAATGTCAGGCGGAATTGCAGCGTTTGGAAGAAACGGCAGAACAGCCGAGTCTGATTCAGCGGGTGCAGGATTATTTGGAGTTGCAACGAGGTTTACTGCCGACCATGGCTGAAACCGCGCAAGCTTTGAATTTGCCAGAGCGAACCTTAAGACATCAGTTGCAACAGTTAAATAGCAGTTATAAACAAATTCGTGAGCAATTAATGAAAGACCGTGCACTACATTTGATGGAATATCAGGAATATTCCATTGAAATGATTGCAGAGTTATTGGGTTACTCGGAGCCTGCTGCCTTTAATCATGCATTTAAACGGTGGTTTGGTTACAGTCCACGACAATATGGGAAATAGCCTAAGCATAATTATGCCAAAGTGTTATATATTAACTTTTCCACTCCGCTATAATTGATATAGCCTAAAAACAGTATTAAATGATATGTCAGATTTTAATTCACCTACCGCATTCAGTCCTTTATCTCCTGCAGAGCGCTATGCGCAAGCCTTAGCATCCGGACAGTTCATGTCTGATGAGGCACAAGCTCAGGCCGTTCATGAGCTGGATCGCGTTTGGCATGAATTAATTCAACGTTTTAAGGCATCTAAAAAAGCATTCCGTCGTTTCCGCCGTCAAACTTCTCCACGTGGTGTATATATGTGGGGCGGTGTAGGCCGGGGTAAAACATGGTTGATGGATCAGTTTTATGACTCAATTCCATTTCGTCGTAAAACACGGATGCACTTTCACCATTTTATGCAACATGTACATCGTGAGCTCAACAAGCTTTCAGGTCAGCGTAACCCTTTAGATGCGGTTGCGGATCAAATTTATAAAGAAGCAGTGGTTATTTGTTTCGATGAGTTCTTCGTCTCGAATGTGACGGATGCCATGATTCTTAGTGATTTGTTCCAAAAGCTTTTTGCACGTGGCATTACCTTGGTAGCAACCTCAAACATTGCGCCAGATGGTTTATATAAAAACGGCATTCACCGTGATCGTTTCATTCCAACCATTGAAATGGTGAAACAGCAGTGTGTGATTTTAAATGTAGATGCAGGCGTGGACTATCGTTTGCGTGTTTTAAAGCAAGCGCAACTCTTTAAATCACCTTTAACACATGAGCACCAACGCTGGATCGCACAGCGTTTTAGTGCATTGACACAAACTCAAACCATTTCAGATGAGCCGATTATTATTAATAATCGTATTGTAGAAACGGTCGGGCATACTGAAGATGTTTTATGGTGTGAGTATTCAGAGCTGTGTTTAAAACCTCGTAGTCCTGCTGACTTTATCGAAATTGCAAATATTTATAATACTGTGTTGGTGAGTAATGTTCCGCATTTGACCGATTATCTTTCTGAAGGGACGCGTCGTTTTATTTATCTGGTCGATGAGTTTTATGACCGTGGGGTAAAACTGATTTTAACCTCAGAAGATACAATTATTGATTTATACTCTGGTGATAAATTAGCCTTTGAAATTGAACGCACGCGTTCACGTTTATTGGAAATGCAATCAGATGATTACTTGAATGAAGCACATCGACAAATACAAGCTGAAGCAAGTAAACAACAAGAAGAAATCTAAAAATATAAGCACCCAAAAGGGTGCTTTTTTTATGTGCATTTTCATCGATTAATTTATCGACTTTTTTGAATAATCATGGCTTAATCAGGATTGAAAATAGGGAGAATATTGGTTTTAAGTGTAAAAAATATGCAAACCTGCACTTAAGTCTAATTTCGGCATTTCAAAAACTTAATAAACTACTAAAGAGCATTTTGTAAATTGATAATGCTTGTGCCTTGAGCAGTATTTTATTTGGTAGTTTGTATACTTTATTAAATAAAAAATGATCACTATTTCGCACGGTGATATTACTATTCAGCCAAGTTTAAATCGGTATACTAGAATCTCTTGTATAAAAAGTAGCAATATCAGGAAAGACAATGACTGCACGTATTCAAAAAGGCAAGTTAGCGATTGCTAAAGAACTTTACGATTTCATCGAAAATGAAGCACTTCCAGGTTCAGGTTTGGACAGTGAAACTTACTGGAAAAACTTTGAACAAGTCGTTGTCGATCTTAGCCCAAAGAACAAAGCACTATTGGCTAAGCGTGACGACATTCAAGCGAAGATCGATGAATGGCACCGCAACAACAAATTTGAACTTGGAGCTTACAAAGCTTTCCTTACAGAAATTGGCTACTTAGTACCAGAAGTAGAAGATTTCCAAATCAGCACAGAAAATGTAGATGAAGAAATCGCATTATTGGCTGGTGCGCAATTGGTAGTACCTGTGCGTAATGCACGTTACTGCTTAAATGCTGCAAACGCGCGTTGGGGCTCTTTATACGACGCACTTTACGGTTTTGACGTGATCCCAGAAGACGGTGGCGCGGAAAAAGGTAAAGGCTATAACCCTGTGCGTGGCGACAAAGTTATTGCATTTGCTAAAAACTTCTTAAATGAAACCTTCCCATTAGCGAATGGTTCGCATGCTGATGCGACAAAATATGCAGTTGAAGGCAAAAAGTTAGTTGTGACGTTAAAAGACGGTTCGACATCGACTTTGGCTAAAGAAGCACAATTTGTTGGTTTTAATGGCGAAGAATCGGCTCCAACAGAAATCGTACTTTTAAACAACGGCCTACACGTTGTAATTGAAATTGATGCGAACAGCCCAATTGGTAAAACAGATGCCGCTGGCGTAAAAGATTTAGTTCTTGAAGCTGCTGTAACGACTATTCAGGATTTAGAAGATTCGATCGCTGCTGTAGATGCAGAAGAGAAAGTTGAAGGCTACCGTAACTGGTTAGGTTTGATGAAGGGTACGCTTTCAGAGTCTATCGAGAAAAATGGTAAAACTGTTACGCGTACTTTGAATAAAGACCGTACGCACAAAAACTTGATCGGTGGTGAAACGAAACTTCATGGCCGTTCATTGATGCTTCTTCGTAACGTGGGTCATCTCATGACCAACCCTGCGATTCTTGTAGATGGTGCTGAAATCTACGAAGGTATCATGGATGCATTAATCACTCCGCTATTATCTTTTGCAGACATTAAAGGTGAAAACGAAAACAAGAACTCTCGTAAAGGTTCAATGTACATCGTAAAACCTAAAATGCATGGTCCTGAAGAAGTTGCTTTTGCGGTTGAGTTGTTTGAGCGTTCAGAACAAGCGCTTGGCCTGCCTGAAAAAACGTTAAAAATCGGTATCATGGATGAAGAGCGTCGTACTTCTGTAAACTTGAAAAACTGTATTGCTCAAGCGAAAGACCGTACCATCTTCATTAATACAGGTTTTATGGACCGTACAGGTGATGAAATCCATACCTTTATGGAAGCAGGTCCATTCGTTCGTAAGGGCGAAGTGAAATCACAAATTTGGTTCCCAGCATATGAAAACCGTAACGTGATGATCGGTCTTCAAGCGGGCTTACGTGGTAAAGCACAAATTGGTAAAGGCATGTGGCCAAAACCAGACATGCTTTTAGACATGTATAAAACCAAGATTGAACATCCAGAAGCGGGCGCAAGCTGTGCATGGGTTCCATCTCCATCTGGTGCTGTCATTCACGCGATTCACTACCACCAGTGCAACGTGTCTGAGCGTCAAAAAGAATTATTGAATACTCAGCCTTTATCATTAGATGATTTGTTAACACCACCTTTAGCGACAGATACCAACTGGACTGAAGAAGAGAAAACCAAAGAGCTTGAAAATAACCTTCAAGGGATCTTGGGTTATGTTGTGCGTTGGGTTGACTTGGGTGTAGGTTGTTCGAAAGTTCCAGACATCAATAACGTGGGTTTAATGGAAGACCGTGCAACTTTACGTATTTCATCTCAACACGTTGCAAACTGGTTACGTCATGGCATCGTATCTGCGGCGCAAGTTGAAGAAGTGATGCAGCGTATGGCGAAAATCGTTGATGAACAAAACGCAAACGATCCGCTTTACACGCCTATGGCACCAAGCTTCGATGGTTATGCATATAAAGCAGCGTATGACTTAGTGTTTAAAGGTGGTGAGCAGCCATCAGGTTATACAGAGCCACTTCTGCATGCTGCACGCTTGAAGTTAAAAGGTTATACAGGTGACTAATCTGTAAATCTAAAAAAGCCTCTTCGGAGGCTTTTTTATTGGCTGAAATAAGTCGCACTATGTCTATGGAGGAAAACAATAAGACTGATTTAATTTTGGGTAATAGTGATCTATAGATTGGCGCTTGCTTAGAGCTATGAATGGGTTTAAGCATAGGGCTAAACAAGTATTTCAGCTAGACGCTGCGGATAAAAGCCTTATACAATTCATTATATAAAGCTCGTCATACTATTGTTAACCATCAAGTTGGATGAAAATCCATGTGCGCTAATTTTAAACCTCTAACCCTTGCTCAAGTACAACAGTTTGGTCTACCTGAAATTCCGTTTGATTATGTCGAAGAAGTCTATCCTGGTTATGAGTTGCCTTTATTGTTCAAATCAAATTTAGGTTTTGAGTGGCGTAAGGTACATTTTGGCTTAATACCAAAATGGGCAGAAGATAAGAGTATTGCAACGAAAACCTATAATGCTCGAAGTGAGACACTCTTGCAAAAGGCCAGTTTTATTGAGGCCACTTCCAAATATCAGTTTGGGGTGATTCCCGTTTTTGAATTTTATGAGTCAAAATATATAGAACAAAAACCGCAGAGATGGGGTGTAAGACGACAGGATGGTCAAGTGATATTTGTTGCTGCACTTTATGAAATCTGTCGTATAGCAGGCGAGGTAGTGCGTTCAGCCACTATGCTTACAATGGATGCTATAGACCACCCAATGATGCGGGAGTTTCATGAGCTGGGGGATGTGAAGCGCTCAGTGATCGTGATTCCACATGAACGCTTAGAGGAGTGGCTCAGCTGGAAATCACCAAATATTCAATCCTTTGTACAAGGCTTTCCTGTTGAAGAGTTTGAATGTTCACATGTGCCAAAAATAAAAGTCGAAAAAGAGAGTCCCCAACTCAACTTTTTCGACTTTTAAACGGTTTAGCGAGCTAAATTTTTAAAAACGTGTTTTAAGCTTTCCATCATTTTTTCAATTTGCAAAGGTGTTAAGCCTTCAAATGATTGCTCAAGTACAACACTGGTGAGATCATTAATCTTATTGGTCATTTCAACACCTTTTTCGGTGAGAAGGACACGGGTGATGCGGGCATCATCTTCACAAGAATAAGTTTCAACCAATCCTTCATCTTTTAAACGATAAACAATTTTGGTGGTTGTCGACATTTTAGAGACCACCATGTCAGATAAATCAGAAACACTGGCATGTGGCTTTGAGTCTAGAGCCAGTAAAATACGACGACGTGAGTTATCTAAACCATACTTTTTTAAAGCATGATCGACATTGAGTACATACTGTGCATGTACTTGCGTTACCCAGTAAAATGGAAAGCTTTCTAAAGAAAAATCTTCAGAACCTGGTAGGAACTTACTGTACTTTTTGGTCATGTGACGGATTCCCCGTGAATCGTATTTTTATTTTATAGATCATTTGAACACATTTTATGTGAACACTCATACACTTATCAATACAAAATTACTGGATTTCTCATCATAAAGGAAATCTGTTAAAAGAAAGCCTTGGCCAGTAATCAAGAAAAGTTAAGCGTGGTTGTTTAGAAGAGACAGGGTATAGCCGTCTTTATCTTGATGGAAGCTCACAATACTTTGAGCAAATTGTACAACTTCATCTTCGACTTCAGCATTCTGGTGAGAATCTAAAGAGAGTTTAGCCATGGGAACACCGTCCTGTAGAACGATAGGCAAGTGCATTTCAAACTTTTGGTTATTATGCGAAACCACAACTTTAACTTGATGCTGATCAAATGAGGAGTCTAAATGCAGATATGCGCCTTCATAGCTAGTATTGGCAAGCATTTTTGACGTCTTATTGAAGGTCAATGCTTTTTCATTGTTCATAGCGATGAATCCTGTCTTCGATTACTTTGATCGGATTGTCAATCCGCGCATCCTTGGTTTGGGTGATTGACCACTTTTACAACAATGCTGGTCGTGTTTCATTTTAGTGAAAAAAATGGATTTGTGAACTAGTGTTTTTAACAAAAAGTGTCATTTGTGGAGATCATAAATGTAGTGAATTGATATTTTTTAACTATTATTAAAATAAATAATTAAATAAAAACAATTATTTGGTTTTTATTTGCGATGGATTTAATTAGAAAAACTAAAAAATGACCGTGGCGTCTAATCTTTATAGAATGCGACAATTGGCATTAAGTGACAAAATTTCAAACAGTGATTTCGATATTTTTATGTATTTTTTGCATAATAAGTGGTCGAATATTAAAAATTTGTTAAAAACCATAAAAAAATTATTACAAACCAAACATCTCAGGCATAATTATTTCATCTTTAGTTGAACAGGTCACAAATATGGATCCGTCGCCGTGCAGGTCTATGCTTTTAAAACAGAAACATAATTCTGGGGTAATGAAATAATGGAATTTTTATTAGATCCGGGAATATGGGTAAGTTTACTTACGCTTATTATATTAGAAATTGTTTTAGGTATTGATAACCTAGTCTTTATTGCCATTTTGGCTGAAAAACTTCCTCCTGAGCAACGCAATAAAGCGCGTGTCATTGGTCTGTCACTTGCACTTTTAATGCGTTTGGGCTTGTTGTTTATCATCACTTGGTTAGTCACGTTGACTCGACCGCTGATTACTGTCTTAGATTGGACATTCTCTGGGCGAGATTTGATTCTTTTATTTGGTGGCTTATTCCTAGT
>CABFOG010000998.1_pt1 | contig 14333 bp, 10 predicted proteins | sample 3522001 | NCBI WGS metagenome assembly CABFOG01 (sample SAMEA5312485, study PRJEB27640) | indoor metagenome | biome: indoor environment; feature: controlled; material: polymer antistatic dissipative epoxy resin | place: Italy | collected 2014-05-27
ACATATTCGAGCTCATTACTTTTATAGGCAGGGTTCAAGTTGACTAAAATGATGCCTGCTTTAAACGCAGCAAACTGGGTGATCGTCCATTCCACACAGTTCGGTGACCAAATCGCAAGTCGATCGCCTTTCTTCAAGCCCAGTTTTAGTAAACTACAGGCAAACGCATTGACCTGAGCTTGTAATTCCTTATACGTGAGTCTGACATTTTGATGCAGGCTGACAACAGCATCTTGTTCCGCATACTGCTGACAAGCCTGATCAAATTTCTCACCAATCGTCATGCCTAATAGGGGTTGACTACTCGTTCCATAGGCATAACTTAACCGTTCTTGTGTCATCGAATCGATCTCCTTGATTCATTGTAATCTTGTTATTCAACTTTAATTGTTCTATGACTACTTCCCTTCAAACACCAAGCCTTTGTGTTCACACCTGCTACTATTTTTCCTCCTGAACCTGAACTGCATTGACACAAAATTCGGCAATTTGTTTCACAAAGTAGTCTTTATAGTTTTGATCAAACATCACATTTCGAGACGGATTTAAAGGCTCAATCACCACAAAAGTCATGGCGCCGACCACACAAAGTGCTGCGGTATTTAAATCTTCAAATCCAAACTCACCGTTAATTTTCCCTGCGGCCAGTATTTCTTTGATGCTCTGTTTAATCAGCTGTTTACTGCGAAAACGTTCATGTTCTAACTCAGCATCGACTGGCTCAAACATGAGTGAATACGCAAGTTGGGGGCTATTCATGGCACGTTTCACAAACGTGGTTACCGCCTTGTCCAATTTCTGTTTTGACGTAAGCTCACTTTCAGCAATGTGATTTAAAATTTTCACCTCATGCTGAATGGCCTCAGACAAAACCTCAATTAACACTTGGCTTTTGTTATCGAAGTATCGATACACCAAACCACTCGAAACACCCGCGCGTTCAGCAATTGCTTGAATTTGCGCGTCTTTAATCCCCCCTTGAGCAATAAGTTCACGAGCGGATTGCAAAATCGCTTCACGATTTTGTTCCATTCGCTCTTGCATCAACGATGATCTTTTATAACTCATAATTCTATTCTCAACCAGATAAAATGAATTGTAAATCAATTTGTGAATTTTAGTTCACTTTTTTAAAAATTCGATGTATTGTAAAAATCAAGCACAACAAAAATGCTTTATCAGGAACAATAAATACACTCATAGGACGAATGAAGAAATGACCCTACAAAGCTTAAATTTCGGTTTAGATGAAACACTCATTGCACTGCGTGATTCCGTTGCGGCTTTTTGTGCCAAAGAAATTACTCCTATTGCTCAACAAGTCGATCAGAACAACGAATTTCCGGCTCAGTTGTGGAAAAAATTTGGCGATATGGGCTTACTCGGTCTAACCGTCAGTGAAGAATATGGCGGTACAGGCCTAGGTTATTTAGCGCATATCATTGCCATGCAGGAAATCTCACGTGCTTCAGCTTCGATAGGTCTTTCTTATGGTGCACATTCTAACCTATGTGTGAATCAAATTAACCGAAATGGCAGCGAAGAACAAAAGCAGCGCTATTTACCTAAGCTGATTTCAGGTGAATATGTCGGTGCACTTGCCATGTCTGAACCAAACGCAGGCTCAGACGTAGTCAGCATGAAACTCAAAGCTGAAGATTGTGGCGATCACTTCCTGTTAAATGGTTCAAAAATGTGGATCACCAATGGTGGTGATGCTGATGTACTTGTGGTGTATGCCAAAACTGATCTGCATGCAGGTGCTAAAGGCATGACGGCTTTCCTTGTAGAAAAAGGCATGGAAGGTTTTAGCCACGGCACACATTTAGACAAGTTAGGTATGCGCGGTTCGAACACTTACCCCCTGTTCTTTGACAACGTGAAAGTGCCAAAAGAAAACGTGATGGGCGGTGTAGGAAACGGCACGAAAGTGCTCATGAGTGGTTTGGACTATGAGCGTGCGGTTTTAAGCGCAGGTCCTTTAGGCATTATGGATGCCTGCATGGACACCGTGATTCCGTATATCCATGACCGTAAACAATTCGGACAAGCGCTCGGTGAGTTCCAGTTGATGCAAGGCAAAATTGCCGATATGTATTCGACTTGGTTGGCATGTAAAGCGTTGGTTTATGCTGTGGGTGCTGAGTGCGACAAGGCTGACCATAGCCGTAGCCTACGTAAAGATGCAGCCAGTGCAATTTTATATGCCGCGGAAAAAGCCACATGGATGGCAGGTGAAACCATTCAGACCTTAGGTGGAAATGGTTATATCAATGAATTTTCTGCAGGCCGTCTATGGCGCGATGCAAAACTCTATGAAATTGGCGCGGGAACTTCTGAAATTCGCCGTATGTTGATTGGCCGTGAACTGTTTAATGAAACAGCTTAACCCTCCACAACAATAAAAATGACAAGGATGTTCGTGATGAATCAATTACATAGCAAGATCAATATTCGAAGTGAAGACTTCAAAACCAACCAAACCGCGATGCAAAGATTGGTCGATGACTTAAAGCAAAAAGCAGAACAAATTGCTTTAGGCGGTGGTGAAGCGGCGCGACAAAAACATTTGGCACGCGGAAAACTATTAGCACGTGATCGTATTGATCAGTTAATTGATGCAGGCACCGCATTCCTTGAAATTGGTCAGTTGGCAGCACAAAACGTCTATGCAGACGATGTGCCTGCGGCTGGTGTCGTTGCTGGTGTAGGTCAGGTCAATGGTGTGACCTGCATGATCGTCGCCAACGATGCGACAGTGAAAGGCGGCACGTACTACCCATTGACGGTGAAAAAACACTTACGTGCTCAAGAAATTGCGGAGCAAAACCATCTGCCCTGTATTTATTTGGTGGACTCAGGCGGTGCATATTTGCCGATGCAGGATGAAGTTTTCCCTGACCGTGATCACTTTGGCCGTATTTTCTATAACCAAGCACGCATGTCAAGCATGGGAATTGCCCAAATTGCGGTGGTCATGGGGAGCTGTACAGCTGGGGGTGCTTACGTACCTGCCATGTCTGATGAAACCATTATTGTGCGTAATCAAGGGACGATTTTCTTAGGTGGCCCACCATTGGTGAAAGCAGCAACGGGTGAAGTGGTTAGCAGTGAAGACTTAGGTGGTGGTGATGTGCATACTCGCCTGTCTGGTGTGGCGGATCATTTGGCTGAGAACGACGAACATGCCATTGCCATTGCTCGTAACATCGTAGCCAACCTGAATAAAGCACCACATACGCGTGCAACAGAGATTGAAGAACCGTTATTTGATGCAACAGAACTATATGGTGTTGTGCCAAGTGATGCACGCAAGCCATTCGATATTCGTGAAGTGATTGCGCGCATTGTCGATGGTTCACGTTTTGATGAATTCAAAGCTCGCTTTGGCACCACCTTAGTCACAGGTTTTGCCAAAATATATGGCATGCCCGTTGGCATTATTGCCAACAACGGTATTTTATTTTCAGAGTCTGCACAAAAAGGGGCTCACTTTATTGAGCTCTGTACGCAGCGCAATATTCCCCTACTGTTCCTTCAAAACATTACTGGCTTTATGGTCGGTCGCCAATACGAAAATGAAGGCATTGCCAAAAATGGCGCCAAACTGGTCATGGCTGTTGCAACCGCAAATGTCCCGAAACTTACCCTTGTGATTGGTGGTTCATTTGGTGCAGGCAACTACGGTATGTGTGGTCGTGCCTATTCTCCACGCTTCATGTGGACATGGCCGAACTCGCGTATTTCGGTCATGGGTGGTGAACAAGCGGCAAGTGTATTGTCGACCTTAAAGCGTGATCAAATCGAAAAACGTGGCGAGTCTTGGTCTGCGGCAGAAGAAGATGATTTTAAACAGCCCTTCCGTGACCAATTTGAACGCCAAGGCCATCCATATTATGCATCGGCGCGTTTGTGGGATGACGGTGTGATTGATCCTGCACAAAGCCGTCAGGTGCTCGGTTTAAGTTTAGCCGCAGCCTTAAATGCACCCATCCAACCGACCAAATTCGGCGTGTTCCGCATGTAGGAGATGAGTGATGAGCTTTCAATATTTACAACTCGAACAACGCGACCAAGTGGCAACGGTATGGATTAATCGTGCAGAAATGCATAATGCCTTCAATACTCAAGTGATTGAAGAACTGCACCGCTGCTTTAGCGAACTCAACACACGTGATGATGTACGTGTGGTGATTTTAGCTGGACGTGGCAAAAGCTTCTCAGCGGGTGCTGACCTGAACTGGATGAAAGAAGCAGGACAAGCCTCACAGGCTGAAAATGAAGCCGATGCATTAAAACTGGCGAAAATGCTACAAAGTTTAGCAACATTAAAACAACCAACCATTGCCCGTGTGCAAGGCATTGCTTTTGGTGGTGGGATGGGCCTGGCTTCTGCCTGTGATATTTGTGTCGCAAGCAGTGATGCTAAGTTTGCAACCTCTGAAGTGCGCTTAGGTTTAGCCCCTTCAACCATTAGCCCTTATGTGATTCGTGCGATTGGTGCACGTCAGGCTTCACGCTACTTTTTAACCGCAGAGCGTATTTCTGCGGAGCAAGCCCTACACATTGGTCTGGCGCATGTAGTGGCCGATGCTGAACAGTTAGATGAAAAAGTCGCAGAAATGGTCGATGCCTTACTTTTGGGTGGGCCAGAAGCACAAACGTCTTCAAAACAACTCATCCAAATGGTCGACCAGCAAGTGTTAACCGAAGCATTATTGTTGCAAACAGCACAACATATTGCCCATGTACGCCAAGGATCAGAGGCGAAAAGTGGCTTAAATGCTTTTTTAAATAAACACAGTCCAGTCTGGATCAAGACGACGGCATAACAACAAGAAAGGATATCGATATGTTTAATAAAATCTTAATTGCGAACCGTGGTGAAATTGCTTGTCGTGTGATCCGAACTGCAAAAAAAATGGGCATTGCCACCGTTGCAGTCTATTCAGATGCTGACGCTCAGGCGCAGCACGTGCAACAAGCCGACGAAGCCATTTATATCGGCGAATCCCCTGCTGCACAAAGCTACCTACAAATTGAACGTATTATTCAAGCTGCCTTAGACACAGGTGCTGAAGCAATTCATCCAGGTTATGGCTTTTTGTCTGAAAATGACCAATTTGCCAATGCCTGCCAAGAAAACAACATTGTCTTTATTGGCCCACCTGTAGATGCCATTTTAGCCATGGGCCTCAAAGCCACTTCTAAATCCTTAATGGAGAAAGCAGGTGTACCGCTGACACCGGGCTACCATGGCACCAACCAAGATCCTGATTTTTTAAAACAACAAGCCGATGCCATTGGCTACCCTGTACTGATTAAAGCCAGTGCTGGCGGTGGTGGTAAAGGCATGCGTTTGGTTGATCGAGGCGAAGACTTTTTAAGCCATTTGGCTTCATGTAAAAGTGAGGCGCGTTCAAGCTTTGGCAATGACGATGTTTTGGTTGAACGCTATGTAGTACAACCGCGCCATATTGAAGTGCAAGTTTTTGGTGATACACATGGTAACTATGTGCACCTCTTTGAACGCGATTGTTCGGTACAACGTCGCCATCAAAAAGTATTAGAAGAAGCACCTGCACCCAAAATGGCAGAGTCAAAACTCGAAACCATGCGCCAAGCCGCTATTGATGCAGCACGTGCAGTGGATTATGTCGGTGCAGGGACAGTTGAGTTTATTGTGGAACAAGACGGCACGGCGTATTTCATGGAAATGAATACTCGCCTGCAAGTGGAGCATCCTGTAACAGAGATGATTACAGGGCAAGATTTGGTGGAATGGCAACTACGTATCGCTTTTGGTGAACCGCTGCCTAAACAACAACACGAGCTCAGTATTCATGGTCATGCATTAGAAGCGCGTGTCTATGCTGAAGAGCCTGAAAAAGGTTTCTTACCTGCGATTGGGAAAATCCACTACCTGCACTACCCTCAGCAAAATGAGCATGTCCGCGTAGACAGTGGCATTGTTGAAGGGGATGAAATCACGACCTTTTACGACCCAATGATTGCCAAATTAATTGTTTGGGCAAAGAATCGTGAAGCAGCACTCACTCAAATGCACCATGCACTGAGTCAATTTCATGTCGATGGCTTAGGCAATAACATTGCATTCTTAGACCGTTTGGTCCGTTCAGAATCGTTTAAAACCGCCAACCTAGACACCAACTTAATTCAACGTGAAGAAGCATTTTTACTGCAACACAATGAAACTGCCTCTTCAGAGCTCATCATCACGGCGGCATTGATTGAACTCTTGTCTCGCTTTGCCAGCAATAAAATAGCTGCAAATCCTGTATGGCAAGCCGAGTCTCTATGGCGTTTAAATATTAATGCTAGCTATGCCATTAAACTGGCACTGAACGATGAAGAACATAAAGTCTATTTCAGCCCAGCGGCAAAAGGCTTTACAGCAAAGTACAATGGACATAGCGTTTTCATTCAGGGTGAATTGTTAGAGGCACATTTAGCTAAAATTGAATGTGCAACAAGCAAAAAGACCTATGCTTATAGTTCAAATGCACAGGGCCTAACCCTTTATGCAGACGGTCAAAGCTATAAATTTGCACATATTCAGCCTAACTTTAATACGGAAGATGATGCTTCTGATGCCAACAACTTAAAAGCACCAATGCCGGGTGTGATCACGCAAGTCTTGGTACAAAACAACAGCGCAGTGAAAAAAGATGATGTCCTCCTCACGCTGGAAGCGATGAAAATTGAATATTCAATTCGTGCTCCACATGATGGCATTGTCTCTGCGGCTTACTTCCAAGTCGGTGATCAGGTCAAAGCGGGTGATGAATTGGTTGAGTTTTCAAGCTTGGAAGGTGCCGCATGAGTGAATTTGTCAGAATTGTCGAAGTCGGGCCGCGAGATGGTTTGCAAAATGAAAAGACACCGCTCACCTTGGATGACCGTCGTAAACTGATTTTAGATTTAATGCAGACAGGACTCAGTGCCATTGAAGTAGGCTCTTGCGTCTCTGCAAAGTGGGTTCCACAAATGGCACAAAGTGACGAACTCTTTGCCAGCTTACCCAAAGATCCGAATATCAGTTTTAGTTTACTGACTCCGAACTTGAAAGGGTTTGAATCTGCTTTGGCTGTCGGCTGTCAGGAGGTTGCTGTTTTTACTGCAGCCTCCGAAAGCTTTACCCAAAAAAACATCAATTGTTCCATTGATGAAAGCTTTGAAAAATTTGCAGACATCATGACTGCCTCTAAAGCCCATAACATCAAAGTGCGTGGTTATGTGTCTTGTATTGTCGACTGCCCCTATGAAGGCGCAATTTCACCGAGCAAAGTTGCACACGTCAGTCAACGTTTACTCGACATGGGCTGCTATGAAGTGTCCTTAGGTGAAACAATTGGCACGGCGACACCAGACCGCGTGAAAAAAGTCTGGCAGGCATGTTTAGCTGAAATGGATGCCGCGAGTTTAGCAGGACATTTTCATAATACCTATGGCATGGCGATTGCCAATATTTACCAGTCTTTAGAACAAGGCATTCGTGTATTTGATTCGTCCATCGCAGGTTTAGGTGGCTGCCCTTATGCCAAAGGCGCATCGGGCAATGTCTCCACAGAAGACCTTTACTACCTACTCTCCAACATGGGCTATGACACAGGGATTGATCTTGATGCACTGATGATTGCCAGCCAGAACATCAGCCAAGTACTACAACGCACCAATCCATCTAATTATGCCAATGCCTACTGGCAAAAGCGCTGTGCCTAAGCCATTCAATTGATAACGAGAACACTATGGTCAATAAAGTTTATTCAAGTGCAAAGGATGCACTGCAAGATGTGGTTCAAGATGGTCAAACCCTAGCGGTTGGTGGCTTTGGTTTATGCGGTATTCCAGAAAGTCTAATTACGGCCTTAAGACAAACGGGCGTGAAAAACCTCACCTGTATTTCAAACAATGCAGGCGTCGATGGTTTCGGCTTAGGTCTCTTATTAGAAAGCAAACAAATCAAAAAAATGATTGCTTCCTATGTAGGTGAAAACAAAGAATTTGAACGTCAGTTCTTAAGTGGTGAGTTTGAAGTGGAGCTTACCCCTCAAGGCACGCTGGCAGAAAAACTCCGTGCTGGAGGTGCAGGTATCCCTGCCTTCTTTACCGCAACAGGCGTAGGTACGATCATTGCCGAAGGCAAAGAAGAACGTGAGTTTAATGGCAAACCATATATTCTAGAAAACTCGCTCACCGCTGACATTGCACTCGTGAAGGCATACAAGGCCGATACTGCAGGTAACTTAATTTTCCGTAAAACCGCACAAAACTTTAATCCAGTATGTGCGATGGCTGGAAAAGTCTGCATTGTCGAAGTTGAGGAAATTGTTGAAATTGGCGCTTTAGATCCAGACCAGATTCACCTGCCGGGTATTTATGTCAATCGCATTGTACTGAATGCAACCCCTGAAAAACGTATCGAACAACTCACATTAAAAGAGGAGGCTTAACCCATGGCTTGGTCTCGTAATGAAATGGCACAACGTGCAGCGCTTGAGCTGGAAGATGGTTTTTATGTCAATTTAGGCATTGGCTTACCCACACTGGTGGCCAACTATATTCCTGAAAACGTCAACGTCTGGTTGCAATCTGAAAATGGATTGTTAGGTATTAGCGAGTTTCCAACAGCCGAAACAGTCGATGCCGATTTAATCAATGCTGGAAAACAAACTGTTACTGCACGTCAGGGCGCCGCATTTTTCTCTAGTGCAGATTCTTTTGCCATGATCCGTGGAGGTCATGTCAATATCGCCATTTTAGGGGCAATGGAAGTCTCACAAAATGGCGATTTGGCCAACTGGATGATTCCGGGTAAAAAAGTCAAAGGCATGGGCGGTGCGATGGATTTGGTTGCTGGAGTACAAAAAGTGGTGGTGCTCATGGAACACTCTGCAAAAGACGGTACGCCGAAAATTGTCGAGCAATGTAGCCTGCCCCTGACAGGCAAAAATGTCGTACATCGCGTGATTACTGATCTCGGTGTCATGGACATTACGCAGGAAGGTGTGAAATTAGTTGAACTGGCGAAAGATGTCAGTTTTGAAGATATTCAAAAAGTGACAGGTGTTCCCCTCATCCGCTAATTCGACATCATTTATACAATAGAAAAATAATCCAATGCCTTTAAAGCAGCGATCCTGTTTTAAAGGCATTTCTATCAGCACGGATAGGCTGAATCAAAAATTCATACCTCATAGATAAAAATGGAATCAATGCATGGAAAACTCTCAAAATATTTTGCAACGTTTTGCACTACGTGTCAGTGATTGGTCGGAGAAATGGTTTCCAGACTCTTATATTTTTGCCCTATTGGGTGTCGTGATCGTCGCGATTGCTTCGATCAGCATTGGCGCACCTGCCAAAGATGTCGCTGTTTCCTTTGGTGATGGTTTTTGGAGTCTGATCCCTTTTACCTTACAAATGTGTATGCTGATTGTGGTTGGTTATGTGGTTTCTGTTTCAAAGCCTGTGGAGCTGCTGATTCAAAAAATGGCTCGAATCCCCCATAGTGGACGTGGTGCAATTGTACTTGTTGCCACGGTCAGTTTATTAATTTCGCTGATTAACTGGGCCATGAGTACAGTACTGACTGCCCTGCTGGTGATTGCTTTAGCTAAACGCAAAGAACTGAATATGGACTATCGTGCTGCTGCCGCGATTATTGGTATGGGAGCAACGTGGGCCTTAGGTATTAGTTCTTCTGCGGCACAACTGCAAGCCAACAAAGCCAGCCTGCCCGAATCGATTTACAATCTAACCGGTGTGATTCCCTTTACCGAAACCATTTTCTTGCCACAGTCGATGATCATGACGGCTGTATTGATTATTGCCTCGATTGCTATTGCATTTTGGTCTGCACCCAAAGGGCAAGACATTAAAACCATTGATCAATTCCCTATCCAGTTTGAAGAAGAAGCTAAACCAACACCAACCACAAAACGCCCAGGAGACTGGTTAGAGAACTCGCCTTTATTGAGTATCTTGATTGTGCTCTTGGGTCTAGTTTGGATGTTCAATGAGTTCAGCAAAAGCAATCCGATCTTGGCCATTTCAAGCCTAAATACCTACAACTTTATTTTCCTGATGCTGGGTATTGCACTGCATGGTACGCCACGAAATTTCCTCAATGCTGTCACTAAAGCCGTGCCAGCGGTCTCAGGTGTTCTTATTCAGTTTCCTCTGTATGGCAGTATCGCCTTTATGATGACGCAAGCCTTGAACAGCCATGATTTATCGCTCTCACATTATATTGCTGAGTTTTTTGTTTCGATTGCCTCCAAAGAAACCTTTGCCATTGTGATGGGCCTATATTCTGCCATTTTAGGCTTTTTCATTCCTTCTGGCGGTGGTAAATGGATTATTGAAGCACCCTATGTCATGCAAGCTGCACACGATTTAAAAGTGCATTTGGGCTGGTCGGTGCAAATCTATAATGCTGCGGAGGCCTTGCCGAATTTAATCAACCCATTTTTTATGCTACCAATGCTCGGTATTCTCAAATTAAAAGCCAAAGATGTGATTGGCTTTACCGTCACTCAATTGGTTTTCCATCTGCCTTTGGTGCTGTTCCTACTTTGGATTTTAGGTCGTAGCCTGACCTATATGCCACCTACCTTCTAAACGAGGGACAAAAAACACAATCTAAATAAAAAAGGACGAATCATATTCGTCCTTTTCTCATTCTATAAAGCGTATTTTTAATGTAGTCCAATTAATTAAACACATTATTTAAATACACAATGCGCTCATTAGTTTTTTGGTTAAAGCACTTGGTATATTGCAATTGTTGATCTTGGGCACGTAAAGCATCATCCCAATATTGCGACTGCTTTTGATAAGTTTCTTTTTCACTATCCGTCATTTGGTAGACACTTTTTTGGGAAATCACTTTACAGTCCACATCACGCTTTTCAAACCACTCCGTTTGGTCTTGTTGTAGCTGCTGTTTTTGTTCCTCAGTGAAATTGTCCCAAGTTTGGTTCAGACGTTCCACCACTTTGACTTGGTCAGCGTCCAGTTCTTTCTTACGAATATTCATGGCTTTCTGTGCCAGTTCCATCTGCGCAACTTCTTGCTCATTATATTGTTTTATATTTTTCTGTATTTCGGCATTTTCTTTTTCATACGCCGCAAACTGAACCGCATGCTGAGTCACCAACACTACACCATCAATCACGCCATTTTGATTGGGTACATTCAGGCTAATGCCTTCTTTATCCGTTTTAATGATGTTATAGCTAAATGCACCTTGTAGCTGATCGTTGTCTAAGTTGAGTGAATATTCCCCCTCTTCTAAGACATCACGCAAAGTACTTTGATAACCGTCCTCACACTCTTCGCATGGACGCGCCAAAAACGCATTTTCAGCACGTTTCTGTAAACCTTTCGGGAAAATCACCACCAACTGACTTTCGCAGTCCAATTGCTTCGCAGTTTCAGGCTTTTCTGTAGTCGTTGAAATCCCTTTAATTTCAAAGCGAATACCGTTATTAATCTGTGTTAATAATTTTTCATCGGCCTCATATTCACGGCTATCACGCAGACGGCGGTCTAGGGCTTTTAAGTATTCAGCTTTTAAATGCGCTTGAATTTGTTCAACGTTGGCAGGAGCCGTACAACTCCAATCTGACATTTCTTGCGGTTCAGCAACCGTTTCTGTTTTATTCTCTGTTCGGTTACAAGCACTTAAAAATAAACTGCTCAAGATTAGACTGGCAAAAATTGTTTTCTTCATCATTGTTATAAAACCATAAGGCTGTTGTTTTTCGCAGCGTATTTAACCAAAAAATAAGCTTTTATGCGAGTAGCTATATAAAAGAACCCTGCCGTAGCAGGGTTAAAACATCGCTTAATTAACCTTTTCAACACCACGATCATCCACTTCACGCACCACACCCGAGTCTGTATTTAAAACCTCAAACTCAATACGACGGTTTTTAAATTTGCCTTCATCGGTTTGATTATCTGCTATTGGCTTTTCTTGCCCATAACCAATCGCTCTCAACTGCGCAGGATCGACGCCTTTAAAAATTAAATAATCCACCACCGCTTGTGCTCGATTTTGCGATAAAGTTTTATTGACTGCCGCATCTCCCGTTGCATCTGTATGCCCCATCACGGTCAGTTTGACTTGCGGTGCTTTTTGCATCAGCGCTGCGGCCTGATCCAAGATCGACTTATTGACATCAGGTATCGTCGATGAAGCTGTATCAAAGTTAATAATTTGCAAATTCAATGCCGTGGCAACATCTAATGCTCGAACTTGCTCAGGATTAATTTCTGCCAGCGCACGCTCAGCATCACTAATACTGGTATCCACGGCACGATTGACATCCAGTGGTTGCTGCGTCACAACTGTCATATTACGCAGTAAAGGTTTAATTTGATCTGCCACTTTAAGTGCATTGGTTGGATCTTGTGATTGAATCGATAACTGATTGCCAAACCAGGTTAAATTTACATTCGGCACACCTTTCAATGCACTGATTACACTGGGTATCGCATCTTGGTCGATAAATTCAGTGTGATACATACTCTGCATATCGGCACCACAGCCGATGCTGTTATTAAAAATTTGCTTTACTTCTTTTTGCAAAATTTCAACATAAGCCGCATTGGCTGAGAAAATTTGGCAAGTGACCAAATCTCCTGTTGCCCCTGTGGTGATTTGAAATTTAGCAGGTTGGCTGGAATTCACATTTGCAGCAGGTGCTGTTTCAGTTGTGGCTTTTTCGGTACAGGCTCTAAAAATAAAAGCAAACAATGCCGCAAAAATAATTAAAGCCAAAACTGGCAGTAAAAATGACCGTTTCTCATCTACTTTTGTAGCATGTACACTTGCAGGTGCAACATGTGTAGCTTGTCCTTGTAAGATATTTACCCCCAATCCAGCCAGTAATGCAGTTGCCCACTCAGGTAAGGCACGACTAATGGAATCTGTGTTGACCTGTAGTAAATGGGAAATCGCTTCAGGTTCTGAAGAACCAGCCTCTGTCGTTAAAAATGCTAATGCAGGTGTAATCGAACGGCTCAAGGTACTTTCAATTTCATCTGCCGATACTGCCCCGCGAACATGCTCCAAAAACTGTTGCTTGAGACTAACATTCGATGCAAAAGCATCATTAAGACGTGGATTCAACTGCTGTTGAAATGCAGGAATCAGTTCAGACTTTGACTTTAATATAGACAGTAAAATTGGTAAAAAGGATTGAATTGCTTGATTTTTTTCAAGTAAATGTTGTGTATCACCCTCTAAAACAATTGCAGAGACATTTTGTTTTAGTAAATCCATAAAATCGACATTCATGAAGCCTTACCCCACTTTTTCTCATTGTTTTCATCGTCATTTTCCAGTTTATCTGTTCATTTTTTATACTTTGTAAAATATTGTATTTGCATCAGTTTTATCTAAGCCCAATAAAAAAGCCAGCCGAAGCTGACTTTTTAATCCACATTTAATGCAATATTTAAGCTGCAAAAGTTTTTAGAACTTTTCCTTTCACCACTTGATTGATCAAAGGTGTATTTTTACCTTGCGACAAAATATTGTCTTTATTCACAATCCAGTCTAACTCAGGATCAACCAACACCCAGCCCGCTTCAGCAGTCCAACGTTCAAGCATATTGGCTACCGTGGCAGGTGCAATCGTGACTTTTTCGACCCATTCCAAAGGACTAAATAAACCTTCACGTACCAATTGCACACCAAAAGCTACATAGGTATCAAAAGCAGTGATGCCCGGTTGCGTTTCAGCAAATGGTGCTAGCTTTGCAGAACTGCTTAACGGTTCATGATGTGTACAAATCGCATCGATCACTCCACTTTTCACACCTTGGCGAAGGAGCTCTTTATCCGACTCAGCACGTAACGGAGGACGGACGTGTGCAAGTGAGTTAAAGCCATCAATCAGCTGATCTGTTAAGTGCAGCTGATGCATTGCCACATCACAAGTGACTGGCAGGCCTTTATCTTTAGCAATTTTGATCAAATCGACAGAAGCGCCTGTAGACAATAAGCCAAAGTGAGCACGAACACCCGTCGCTTCAATCATTAGCAAATACTTGGCAATGGCAATAGTTTCGGCAATCGCAGGGATGGTTGGTAAGCCCTGACGCGATGCCACAAAGCCCTCATGGACACAGCCATCTTTGGCAATTTGCGGTTCTTCGGCATAAAACACCACCGTCATACCAAGGCCAGCTGCGTATTCTAAAGTGCGCAGCACCACATCGTCATCTGCAAAAGGCGCATTGGCATTTGAAACGGCTGTACAACCACCCTTTTTGAGACCCGCCATATTTGCAGGTTG
>CABFOG010000562.1_pt1 | contig 14171 bp, 12 predicted proteins | sample 3522001 | NCBI WGS metagenome assembly CABFOG01 (sample SAMEA5312485, study PRJEB27640) | indoor metagenome | biome: indoor environment; feature: controlled; material: polymer antistatic dissipative epoxy resin | place: Italy | collected 2014-05-27
AAACAGGAACCATTACTTATGGTGACCGTCAGGCAACTGCATTTTATCCGCTCGCAGGTGTGACCGAATCAGAGCTTCGTCAAGCAGCGGTATTGACCTCACTTGCAGACCCAACACCAGAAGGGAAGTCTGTGGTGGCTTTGGCAAAAGAATTGGGGGAACGTGTGGTTGACCCAGAGCAGGCGGAATTTATTGCCTTTAATGCATCAAGTCGTATTTCAGGTATTAATTTGTCAGATGGTCATCAAATACGTAAAGGGGCTTTGGATGCGATTCTTAAATTTGCATCACAGACCCTTGAAAACCATAGCGAACTCAAAGCCCGTGTAGAGCAAGTCGCATCTAAAGGTGCAACCCCGTTGGTGGTCGCGAAAGATCAAAACCTTTTAGGGGTGATCGAGCTTTCTGATGTGATTAAGCAAGGGATTAAAGAAAAATTTGCGCGCTTACGTGAAATGGGCATCAAAACCGTCATGGTCACAGGGGATAACCCGTTAACTGCAGCAGCCATTGCAGCGGAAGCAGGTGTCGATGACTATATTGCTGAAGCAAGACCTGAAGATAAACTGAATTGTATTCGTGAAGAGCAGAATAAAGGGCATTTGGTGGCGATGGTCGGGGATGGAACCAACGATGCACCTGCTTTGGCACAGGCTGATATTGGACTCGCCATGAATTCAGGTACACAAGCGGCCAAAGAAGCTGGCAATATGGTGGATTTGGATTCAGACCCAACCAAATTACTGGCGGTTGTTGAAATTGGGAAACAACAGCTCATTACCCGAGGTGCATTAACCACTTTCTCCTTGGCAAACGATGTGTCGAAATACTTTGCAATTTTACCTGCATTGTTCGTTGCTGCTATTCCGCAAATGAGCGTGTTGAATGTGATGCAATTGGGCAGTTCTGAAAGCGCCATTCTTTCAGCACTTATTTTTAATGCCATGATCATTCCATTACTGATTCCAATTGCTTTACGTGGTGTGAAGTTTAAACCGTCTACATCTACACAATTGTTACGCCGTAATATGTTGATTTATGGTGTGGGTGGGGTGTTGTTGCCATTCGTTGCAATCAAAGTGATTGATCTGATGATCAGTCCATTGTTGTCACTTTAAAAATTTGTGAGGATGAAAAAAAATGAATATTGAAAATAATCAATTAATTGATTCATCGTTGACGGGTTTAACACGTGCTTCTGTTGGCTTAAGTATTGTTGCTTTGGGGCTATGCGGTTTTATGTATAGTTCAGTTGCAACAGGACTGGGTCAAGTGATCTTTCCGCATCAAGCCAATGGCAGTTTGATTGTGGAGAAGGATCGGGTTGTGGGATCAAGTCTGGTTGCACAGCCTTTTGTTCAGGCACAGTATTTTCAGTCACGCCCATCGGCTTCAAATTATGATCCGATGGCAATGGCAGGGAGTAATATGGCGAGAACCAATCCAGCTTTGCACCAAGCAGTCGATGAACGTTTAAATCAAATTGCAGCACAGGAACAGATTGAAAAATCAAAAATTCCAGCAGATTTGGTGACTGCTTCAGGCAGTGGAATAGACCCTGAAATAAGTGTGCAGTCAGCGTTGATTCAGGTCAAACGTGTTGCACAAGCACGACAGATTTCTGAGCAAGATGTGTTGAAATTAGTACAGCAACATACGGTTCAACCCACTTTAGGCATTTTGGGGGCTGAACGTGTGAATGTGCTTGAACTGAATTTGGCTTTGGATCGGATGGCTAAATAAATCAAATGAATATTTGAGAAATTAGACCAAGATGAATGGCTTGTTTTTTTTAAGGATTATTTTGAAACAAAATAGTCTAGCAAAAGCGAGTATGTATAATCGTTAAGCTCGTAATTCCTTACTTTTCAGGGATGAAGAGTCACAAAAATTCTAAATAGGATTGTGGGCTCTTCCTTGAGCCCGATCCAACAGCGACATTTATGTGGCTTCACGATAGCGAAAAATGATTTGAAGTTCATTGAAAATAAATTTTTAAAAACATATTTTAAAACAATCTATAAAGATTATTTTTATGACAGCTCAACGAACCAATAAAGCAGATGTTTTGCTACAACATACGCAGCGCTATCAATCTGGGCGCTTAACCATATTTTTAGGGGCAGCCCCCGGTGTGGGGAAGACCTTTGCTATGCTGGTTCGTGCGCATGATTTGGCCTTGCAGGGCAACAATATTGTCATTGGCTATGTAGAAACGCATGGTCGTGCAGAAACCGAAAATTTGGTTGCAGGGCTCACGATTATCCCGCGTAAAATCATTGAATACCAAGGGCATCAACTTGAAGAAATGGACTTGGACGCTGTACTGGATAAAAAACCAAGTATCGTTCTTGTTGATGAATTCGCCCATACCAACATGCCAGGCAGTCGCCATGAAAAGCGTTGGCAGGACATCAATGAATTATTAGATGCAGGTATTGATGTTTTTACTACCATGAACATTCAGCATTTAGAAAGTTTGAATGATGTGGTATATCAAATTACAGGGGTTCGCGTCACCGAAACGGTGCCAGATCGGTTATTCGAACGTATCCGTGATATTCGCCTAATTGATTTGCCAGTCAATGAATTATTGGAACGCTTAAATCAAGGCAAAGTTTATGTGCCTGAACAAGCAGAACAGGCATTGCAGCGGTTTTTTAACAGTTCCAATTTAACCGCTTTACGTGAATTAGCCATGCAAACGGTTGCTAGCCATGTCGATAGCAATGTACGGGAAAACTTTGCTATTCACGGGCTTGTACCAATTCCCTTAAAAAACCATATTCTAGTTATGGTAGATGGCTGTGGAAATTCTGAAGCTTTAGTGCGGACAGGATGCCGAATTGCAGAACATCGTTTAGCAAATTGGACTGTCGTAGCCTTTTCTCAAGATACTCAAGTCATCGATAAACAAGAAAACTCACAAAGCCGTGAAATAGAACGAGCCTTGAATTTAACGCGTCAATTGGGCGGCATGACCGAAATCCTTTATGGCCAGCAGCATGCAAAAACTTTATTTGATTATGTCATGGATCGCGGTATTTCGACCCTGGTTCTAGCGCAATCTATTCAGAAAAATTTTTCGTTAAGTCTAAGGCCCAATTTGATCGATCAATTACTGAAATATCAGCCAAATTTTGAACTCAGTATTGTGCCGATTATTGCGGATAAAAAATATCATTCAGTTTTCAATCAAAGGGCATTTTTTTCGATTAGGGAAATGCTGTATGTGCTTGCGACCACTGTCATCAGCATTGGAATAGCAAACTTGGGTGAAAAGTATCTTGGTATAAATGATCTATCCGTTATTTTTATTACCGCAGTAGTTTTTGTTGCATCAAAAACACGAATGTTAGTAGCGGTTTTTTCTGCCCTATTATTCTTTTTGGCCTATAACTTTTTCTTTATTTCACCACAATTTACATTTCAGATCTCTGCACATCAGGGTGTAGTCACGGTAGTTGCATTTTTGGGAGCCGCCTTAATTTCGAGCCGTTTGGCTTCACGTTTGAAAGAACAGGTGACCGCCCTCAAAACGGCAAACAGCTATAACAGCATCATGCAAGATTTAGGACAAAAACTGTCTACAGCGGTAGATTTACAACATGTTCAAGATATTGCTGAAAATAGCCTGAGCAAAAACTTAAATGCTGAAGTTTGGATTTATTTCCCTGAAACATCACAAGCGAAAACAGCATTAGAAAATATCAGTGATAAAGAAAAGATTTCGGCTGATTGGACTTTAAAAAACCATCAGCCATCCGGCCGCTTTACACAAACCCTGACGGAAAATGAGTGGTGGTTTCTACCGTTGTTGGCTTCTAAGCAATGTTTAGGTGTGATTGGATTAAAATTCCCGGATGTTCAAACTATTTTAAATACTGAACAAAAACAATTGGCTGAAATTATGGTGGAGTATATTGCACAAGCTATTTCCCGTACGCAACTTACCAAGGCCTTAGAAATAGCCAATGTGAATTCTGAAACAGAAAAATTGCGCTCAGCGCTTTTATCTTCAGTGTCGCATGATTTGCGATCACCTTTAGCCTCTATGATTGGCGCAGCGGACACTTTGAGTAGTTACCGTCATTCGATGGATGAAAAAGATCAGGACAGTTTGCTGGAAGCTATTCATTTAGAGGGCGAACGTTTAGACCGCTATATTCAAAACTTATTGGATATGACCCGTTTAGGGCATGAAGGTTTAAGCTTGAAGCGGGACTGGATTGGCGTAGATGAATTAATTGGTTCAGCTATACGCCGACTAAAGCGTTATATGCCGCAGGCTTTAGTCGAGCTACATGCGCCTCAAGAATCTTTGAGCTTATTTGTACATGCTGCATTGATTGAACAGGCAATTTTTAATGTTTTAGAAAATGCAGCGAAATTTTCGCCAGAAAATAAAGCAGTAATCATTGATGTGGCACAAATAAATGAAAATGTGATTGAAATTGCCATTACCGACCAAGGCCAGGGCATACCGGAAGATGAGAGAGAACGTATTTTTGATATGTTTTATACAATGCAGCGCGGTGACCGCGGGCAATATGGCACAGGTTTAGGCCTCACCATTGTTAAAGCGATTGTAGGTGCGCATATGGGGGAAATCATGGCATCATCAGGCAAGAATAATCAAGGAACATGTATCCGCATACAGCTTCCTATTCAGCAAATTGCTTAATATAGACAGCGGTTTCTAGGGGGGAGAAATGCCAGAACAAAATGAATCAGCCAGTTCTATGACCAATATATTGATTATTGATGATGAAAACCAGATTCGAAAATTCTTAGACATTGCACTCAGAGCACAGGGCTATAAAACGCTTTTGGCTGAAAATGGCCAAAAAGGCTTAGAACTTTTGGCTTTACAAGGTGCAGACTTGGTCATTTTAGACTTAGGACTGCCTGATTTAGACGGTTTTGAGGTTTTGTTAGAGCTTCGGACATGGTCGAATGTTCCGGTCATCGTGTTGTCAGTGCGTGCAAATGAAGAAGAAAAAGTTAAGCTTTTAGATGCTGGCGCAAATGATTATGTCACCAAGCCATTTAGTATTCAGGAGCTGATGGCACGCCTACGTGTACTGCTCAGACAATATCAGCATAGCACTGCTGATGCTGCAAGTTTTGATGATGGTGTATTAAAAATTGATTTTTCTAAACGTCAGGTTTTTCTCAATCAGCAATTGCTTTCCTTAACACGCAAAGAATATCAGCTGCTGAGTTTGTTAGCGAAGAATAAAGGCCAATTGATTACTCAGCCTCAAATTCTGAAAGATCTATGGGGCCCAACGCATCAAGAAGATACCCATTATTTGCGGATCTTAGTCGCTAAATTAAGAGGGAAATTAAATGATAATGCCATTCAGCCAAAATATATTATTACTGAACCTGGTGTTGGATTGAGGTTTTTAAATACTTATTGATTTAAAAGGAATTTATCATTCTTTTTGTGGGCTGATATTGTTGTTTTTATACGTGATAAAAAGATTTAAGGAGTGCTTTTTTAAACAGTTTTATTTTACGTTTTGTTTACGTTACTTTAGGGGGAACTTGTTTTATTTTGATAGCTATCAAAGTTTGATAGGATCAAATTATGAGTGCTTTACTCATGAAGAAACACAATATTGTAGACGCTGCTGAATTAATCCAAGATTCGACACCCCTTAATCTAAAGTGTGACAATACTGAAGATTTACTATTTCTAGAAGAAGTAAAAAGTTATCTGGATCGCTATCCCAATACCAATCATGTTGATGTTTATTTACATGATCTTAATGGGCATGTCCGTGGTAAACGTATAGATATCGCATGTTTAAAAAAAGTTGTACAAGAAAGTTATTTCCCGCTCTCCATTTATGCGATGAGTCTTAATGGTGAAATAATTGAAGAAACGGGTTTAGGTCGATCAATAGGGGAGCCTGATTGTTTATGTAAGCCAGTACTCGGCAGCCTACAACCCTGTGCTTTAAAACCAGAATCAAATGCACAGTTATTTCTGAGCATGAAAGATGATCAAAATAATGATTGCCCAGTTGAACCCCGCAATATTTTAAAAAAAGTTTTAAACAGCTTACACCAACAAAACTTTTATCCCTGTATGGCCGCTGAATTAGAATTTTATTTGGTGGATGGTGATGGTGCTTGTAGTTCGAATACCACATATCTAAATCAATGTTTTGATGTGAATGTGCAAGATAGATATCAAGAAGTTTTAGATGAAATTGAACGTATTGCCATTTTACAGAACATTCATATTACAGGCTTAGTATCCGAATCCTCTTCAGGGCAATATGAAATCAATATTCAGCATAGTAAGAACATCCTTAAGCTATGCGACCAGATCATGATGTTGAAACGCACAATCAAACAAATTGCTGTAAAAAATGGACTGAAAGCCAGTTTTTTAGCAAAGCCAGATATGCATAAAGCTGGCAGCGGCATGCACTTTCATATGAGTGTTTTAAATCAAGATCATCAAAATATTTTTAGCAGAAACAATAATAATTTGCTGTCACATCAGTTATTGAAAGCGATTAGTGGCTTGATTGTATTGCTCCCCTCGTCAATGGCAGTTCTTGCACCCAATGTAAATTCATTTAGACGCTTTAAAGTGGGCAACCATGTCCCATTAGAAGCGAATTGGGGTATCAATAACCGTAACGTGGCCATCCGTATACCTTGTTCTGACAATGAAAATCAGCGCTTAGAATACCGTGTTGCAGGTGCTGATTGTAATCCGTATTTAACCGTTGCCATGATCTGTATAGGGGCATTGCATGGGTTAACGCAACCTTTAGAAATACCTAAGGATGTTAGCCAATCCAAAGGTGAGCCTGTTTTTTTGAGCACGAATCAGCTGGATGCTTTAGCACTTTTTCAAGGCAATGCCATTTTAGAAAAATACATCGGGAAAGATTTTATTGAGTTGTGGTATACGGTAAAACGTGCGGAGTATCAACATATTTATCATCAGATTACCTCAATAGAACAGCATTGGGATGTTTAGCAGACGTAATATGAATCCAAAACTCAGTTCTATTGATGATTCTGAAAATCAGCAGCTCAATGAAGATTTATATTTAAAATATAATTTGCAGGAAATGAATGCAGAAGTTTTGATACAGAAATATCCTCAAGCCTCCAAAAATATGAAAAAACTAATCCGAAATATTTTTAAAGAAAGAGGTTTTAATCAAAATGAGATAGAAGTTTTATTTATACGATTAAAGTAAAATAAATATGCCAATAGTACTGTTGATACTATTGGCATTCATTTTTAAAAAGATTTAGTGAGTGTGAAAACTGCTGCTGTTTTAACGCCCTTTTTATTTGTATCGCTTAAACCACCCGTTGTTAAATTGCTACCCATCGCTGCTAATTCAGCAAGCAGTCCCATTGGTTTATAGGCATAAGTTACACCTATTTTCCAATCAAAAAAATGGTCCTCTGCTTCAGAACCATAAATTTCCTCGCTTGCTTTTGAATAGCCTAGGCTTGCATTTGCACCAAAATCAGATTGAGAGATAGGGGTTGCATACAATACATTAAAATACCAGTTTGAGATATCTTTACCCATGCTCTCACTGGTTACTTTGCCACCATAGTTATTGGTATAGCTTATGCTTGGTATAAGGCTGTCGCTTTGATGCAGTAAGGCATTAAAAATCATTTTGAAATAATATTCATTATAATTTAAATCACTGTTGCCGACATAATTGTAGCGCAGCATGCCAATATCTGCTGTGGGATGTATTGATCCTAATGTTACTGGTGCTGTATAGCCAATTTGAGGATCCAATTCTAAATGTGCTTCGTCCCCAAAATCTACATTCGATGCAAATATAGAAAAATAAACTCCTGAAGCATGGTTTAAAAGAAAGTTGCCTTGTAATGCAGGGTCATTCTTTGTTTGAGTCTGACCACGCCAGCGATATTCGCTCGCAAGTGAAACGTTCCCAGAAAAGCTTAAATCAGCAGGTTTACCATTATCTGAAGCTAAAGCGTAACTTGAAGATAGTGTCGTGAGGCAAATAAATAGATTGTGCAGGTTTTTCATAACATCCTGAATAAATAGTCAGTAGAGTGATGTATGTTAGATTTTAATCTATTGATATATAATAAAATTATCGTAAATTTTACGTAAAATTCATATAAAATCAAGATGTATACATTATTCTAACTAACTCAAATCATGCTTAAGAATTCAAAGCCTATTAACTAATCAAAAAAATCGCCAATGAATACAGGGTTTTTTTATTAATGATAAATTATGTTTCACGTGACATATCTGAGAAAAAAATAATTATTAAAGCTAATTTTATGTAACTAAAAGGCATAGGACAATATGACAGTAAAAATCAAACTATGTTCATAAGAAGATATAGCTAAATACTGAATTTATCAGCACACCTAAAACCCTATAAAAATGGATTTTACAGGCATTTTTATGTGCTGATCTTTTTAGAATTTAGCTATAGCTTGAGCTGTTCAGCAGCTTAAAGTTTTTTCCACAAATTTAATTATTTAAGATGAATCTAAGGTTATTTAAAAGACTTAAATGTCCGAAATTTTTATTTTGTACCTTATACACAGGGCTAGGATTAGCGAACTCATTGGAGATAAATTCTGGAGTTGTAATAGCCCTTGCCAAATTTTTCGAGCAAAAGTCTTTTTCCAAATAACGTAATGTAAATAAAAAGGACTCTATATTAGGTGTTACTGCAATCCATTTTCTATTTAAGTTATTTGCCGCATTCAAACAGACGCTATCAAAGCTGAAAGCATCCAATATTAAAGAGTCTTCATTGGTACTGGATTTAATAATAACCTCATAGGCTTTCTGCAGATTTTTAATTTGGTATGTTGAATTTTTTGCTGATGCTAAGTCCCAATAATCTGTATATCTAACACCGGTATCACTTTTAACATAATCCTTTAAACGTGGATTACCTGTTCTTGACCAATGAATAAGGCCCTGTTGATCAAGTTCATCCATTTTTTCTGGAGAAAAACGCCAGTGCTTACCTTCGGGTGGATTCATATCCCTCCATTGTCTACCAGTTTCACCATGTTTTCGTACACCAGGAACATGTAAAGGCATGAGTCTAAATTGCCCCAGTGCATCCACATGAGGAAACTTTTTAGCTAAATTATCATCTGTGATTGTCTGGACCAGATCATTCCAAATAAAGTTATCTGTTTTGGTATAAAAAAGAATTACCTCATGAGCGGTTTTAGTAAAACCTTTTGATGCTTTAAATGAAGAATTATGGGTTTTTAGTAAAATTTGATTCACACACCTAGCTTCACCAAAAACTTTATCTAATATTACTTGGAATTCACTCATTAGGTGAAGATTGGAAACATGTACATATAGACTACCGTTATCAGTAAGTAATTGTCTCAATAATTCAAAATATTGACGGTAATGTTTAAGTACAGAATCTTTGTTTTTAAAGAGCCCCACAAAAAGAAAAAAATCGATCTCTGGTTTTATAACAATCAGATCAAACTCTTTGGATTGCGAAACAAGTCTATGTAAAGAGTTTATTTCATTCCCAACAATGATATCAAAGTCATTGATTTCATATTTTATTTTTTCAAAATCTTTATCAGAAATACCCGTGTCGCTATTTTCAAAGAAATAGCCAAAAGAAGGGAATGCAACAAACTCATCCATTGAAGTGTCTCAAAAAAAAATAGCTATTTGTATGGATTATATGATTGACAACCTTCATAAAACAAGTTAATTTTTTTGGTAACCAGTTTGGTTACCAAAAAAATTGTTTAAAAAAAAGAGCTTTAAAAACTCTTTTTCCCATTTATTACGATCATAAGAATATGAGGCAATAAACTACGCCACTTGGTAGGTTAGCGTAGGGATTTTTTCATAGTAGATATCGAAAGTAAAGTTATCTATATCCTCATTGTTTCTAGTTCTTGTGATCCTTTACTTTACAAGGATAAATTTATGCCAAATGTGTATTTAACCCACAATAACTTAGACTTGATGTACCGAGAGGAAAAAATCCGGAAGAGTTTTCAGAAAGAGGTCATTAAATCTGTTTTACAGAAGCTGTATGATTTTATGAGTTACGATTCTGGAAATTCATCAAATAAGATGATCACTTACTTTGGATTGAATGGATATTCAAGTCACTCTTCACATCAAGAGAAATTAGAGCAGTGGCTTCAACAAGAAATTTCGGAAGTTTACCTGCATGATATAAGTCAGGAAGAAGTCGTTGAGATTTTATGGAAAAAAATTCTCGATATCATTAGCCATTAATTTTTATACAGGCTGTACTAGATTAATCTAGTACAGCCTGTATATTAAAACCAATTTACAACTAAATTAGTTTCAAATTGGTTTCTATTTAGTTTCATTCTTCCTTTAACTTCTTCAGTGCAAATCTAATAATCCCATTATGGAGCAACATAAAACTGGACGTATGATCGGTGGTTTCTCATTTACGTTCATAACTAAGCAACAACCTAAGGAAGTCACGCACAGCAAAGCTAAGAAGCTAACAGACAAGCAGATTCAATTCTTTGCAAACAAGCTAGCTCACCATGATCCATTTGCAAGCCAAAAAGCTGCAGTAGGGGAAAGCTATGCTGATCTAGAGAAAAGGCTCCTGATTGAACTACAAGATCCCGAGGTTGTCAGAAAGTATTCTAGTGTCCTCAAAGAGTTAGGTCTTGAGATGTGATGTACAACTAGATTAGTTGTTTAAAACAACTAATCTAGTTTTTTAATAGTTGTAATTTGATTGCAAAAAATTAAGCAGCAGAGAGCTCTTCTGCTAATTGCTCAGCCTGTTCAAGCACAGTCTCAGTAGCCAATAAAGCCATATCAGGTGGATAGCCATACTTCTTGAGTAGACGCTTCACAATGACTCTCAGCTTCGCCCTGGCAGCTTCTTTGATGGTCCAATCCAAGGTTACGTTCTTACGAATAGACTCAGTCAGCACAACAGCGAGTTCGCGCAGGATCTCTTTTTGCATCAACTCTCTAGCACTGTCATTGTCTGCAACTGCTGAATAGAACGCATATTCATATTCAGTCAGGTTGAGTTCCTCTGCCATTTTGTCTGACTCTTGGATTGCCTTAGCCAACTTGATGAGCTCATCAATCACTTCGGCTGCAGTCAGTACCTTGTTCTGATAGCCCTTGATCGCAGAGCTCAGCATCTCCATGAGCTTTTTACCTTGCGTGACACTACGCTGCTCTCGCATCTTGATCTCATCGCCTAAACAACAATGACAAACACCGACTAAAAGGGGCGTTTTACGATGAAAAATTCGAACTTGGAGCTTATGCAGAGCGCCTTCGAGAGGCAGAATCAAATAAACCAACTGATCGTGAGCTTGCAGCTGCTCTCACAGACGCTGATCAACTTCGAGAAACTTATCGAGCAAAGCGAGCTGCCTATCATGAACAGTACCACCCTTTTAAACGGGATAGAGAGTACGACAAGATCCATAGAATCCAATCTAAGCTCGATTTTGACCGAGGTGGGGAATCTATCACCACAAGTGCTGCAAGAAGCAACAATGGACTATCTAGTAGCGTTAAAAGCAATCCACGAGCAGATATCGAATACAGATATATCGAAACTCCAACGGCTTTCAGTCTCAATCGAATCGCTGCAGACCGAAATCAACAAAGCAATTGGCAGCATTTCGATAGATCAGAAGAGCATCCAAGCCCAAGTCCAGGCCCAAGTGAAGCAGGCGATAGAAGAGAGCCAAAGCGAGCTAATAGAGACCGGAATTCAGTCGCTATTAAACTCTCAAAAAGCCAAATACATGACATGGGCGAGTACAGTTTTTGGGGGGCTGATGATTTTAATCAGTTTTTATACGATCTATCAGTTCAGTACAAACCTAAAAACCATCCAAGCACAAAAAGAAATGATTCAACAGAATTCACAAACAATTCAGAGCCAACTCAATTACCTAAACAGCATACGGAGATAAGTTATGCAGACCGAGATCGACCAATTTTTGACAGAGCAAAACGCCTTGTTGAGTCAACAAAACAGCTTGTTAGCAGAACAAAACGAAGCCTTGAGTCAACAGGTCAGTTCATTAAAGAATATTTTGACCACTTACAGCGAAGTAGAGCAGAGTTTAAAGGACAAAATCAACAACTTGAACTCAGAGAAAGAAGCTCAACAAGCCTTGATTTTGGCTATGAAAGTAGAACTTTCAAAGCTCGAGCAGGGCGAATTTTCGGAGCAATTACAGCAAGCATTTCAAGAAAACTTGAGAACCCAGTTACAAATGCAATTAACGACAGCATTAAATCAACTGGATTTAAACAGCATTGTCAGCGACCTGGTAAAGATCGAATTAAAATCCATTCAACAGACGCTAGACACACAGCAGACAGACCTGGAGACAGCACTCTCAACCATCTTGCAATTGCAGCTACCCACCGACTTTTACACAGACTTGGAGATGCAAAGCAAGCAGATCAATACGCTTGGGGAAACTGTAGAACGATTAATGACCTTAATCAACAACTTGAACAACTAGAACCCCTAGTCGCTAAAATTCGACCCAAGCCAAAGCCGGCTACAGATTTCCGTGACTTGAGAATTGACGCTTATTACCCTGGTTACGTTGCTGATCACAAACAACTTTCAGCCCAACAACAGCAAGCATACAACGATAATAATCTATTGCAATTGATTGATTGTGTGCAGAAAAAAGCTCAAAACTTGGAGAAATACATCAGCCAAGCAAGCAGAATGATCAATACATGGGACTATGACAAAATCGAGGAGATCATCAAAAACGACCAACGCATGCTTAACTATCTGAAATGTGAAATTATTTTAGAGCCTCAAAATGACCATTTGAAACATCAAAGAGCGTCATATCAATCGTGTTTAGAGAGTTTTGAGAACATAAAGAGCCATATCCACGAGGTGAAAAAGCCTAATCCGACTCCTCAAAGCGATGTCTTAGAGCAAACTTATGAACCTGAAAAGCAGCCAAATCGTGATTATGATCTAGATTTTTAATTTCAGCATTGATGATATAAACCGTCCGCTTCGATAATAGCAAAAGCGCAGATTCTACAAGCGGACATTTCTATTTGGGGTTTACACAACAAAAAAGGGAGCTGTAAGCCACTGCTGTCCCATAGTTTGATTTAAATAAAAAAACCTGAGTCCGAACAGTTAAAATATGAGTGCAAACAAACACTTTAACGACCAGGATTCAGGTTTTGTCACATCAGAATACCGTATTTCATCAGTTAATTAAACCAGTCTTACGACAAGATTTTGAACGGCTTGCTAAACAACATCATGTTGGGCAGAAATTCAGATCTGCTTCTCGATGGGATCAGTTTATTGCCCTGTTAATGTCCCAACTTTCCTGCCGACAAAGCCTACGGGATATTCAATCCAATCTTGAGTCCCAGCAGGAAAAGCTTAATCATCTCGGAGCAAAGTCTATTCCCCGAAGCACGCTGGCACGAATCAACGAGGAGCAACCTGCTGCCTTGTATAAACAGATGTTTCATCAATTACTGCAATACTGTGAAAAATCAAAAGTAGCCCATAAATTTCGCTTCAAGAATCCTCTGTATTCCCTGGATGCCAGTCACATTGATCTGTCGCTTTCCTTGTGCGCATGGGCCAAAGTTCATGATTCAAAAGCCAGCATGAAACTCAGCATAGGATTGAATCACAGCAATCATATTCCTGAGTTTGTTGCAGTTGAAAATGGTAAAGAAAATGACATGGTACAAGGCCGAAAATTCCAGTTTCCCTCTGGCAGTATTGTGGTCTTTGACAAAGGCTATGTAGATTATCAATGGTATGCGAATCTGACCGCTCAAAATATTGGCTTTGCTGAATAAGCCGTCATGAATAGGTTTGTGCAACAAAGCCCTCTATAGCTCACGGCTTTTGGTTGTTGAGCTTTTTGAGTAGGTGATTGCTTATATTTTATCGTTTGTTTTGTTGTTTCGATAACTGTATCAATAGCTGTATTGAAAGAGATGCTTGGAAGGATCTGTGCTGCTTCCAGGACATTACTGATCAATTTGGATTGGTATATCAAGTCATGGAGAATAAAGTTGTTGTTCTGGTCCTATATGTTGATAGACGAGGTAGGGTCTATAAAGGCATGCAATCAAATTGGCTCAC
>CABFOG010001186.1_pt1 | contig 13904 bp, 15 predicted proteins | sample 3522001 | NCBI WGS metagenome assembly CABFOG01 (sample SAMEA5312485, study PRJEB27640) | indoor metagenome | biome: indoor environment; feature: controlled; material: polymer antistatic dissipative epoxy resin | place: Italy | collected 2014-05-27
ATTTAACTGGTGTATGTCGCAAGATCTATGTGTCATGGCGGGATGTTTTCACAGTTTATTCAGTGATTAAATACACAATGCGCCTCCCATTTTTACGTGGTGGCGCATTTTGTAGAGGCACGGATATGGATTGGCTAAATCAACATTTCACTTCCGCATTTTTACGTGCGTAATACCACCAGTTGATGATGATGCAGCTTGCATAGAAAACAATAAATATGATCAATGCCATGTGCGGGCTGCCGGTCATATCAATCGAGCTACCAAAGCTTTTGGGAATAAAGAAACCACCATAGGCACCCAGTGCACCCATGAAGCCAACCACAGCAGCGGATTCTTTGGCGGCTTCTGTTTCAGCAGCAATTAAATGACCACCGGTTTTTTTTGCTTGACGCTGATGAGTAATCGCAAAAATTCGTGGTGCTTGGGCAAAAGTAGAGCCGTTGCCAATCCCCGTGAAGGCAAAGAGCAACATGAAGCAAGCAAAGAATCCCCAGAAAGAACCCCCCACACCATTTTGGGGTAAAAACTGCATCACGCCGTAAACTGCAATAATCATCACCACAAAGCTGACTTGGGTCACTTTAGCGGCCGCAAATTTATCCGAGAGCCAACCGCCAATCACCCGCATTAAGGCACCGACCAAAGGCCCTAAAAAGGCATATTGGATCGGATTAACGTCAGGGAATTCTTGTTTGGTTAATAGCGCAAAGCCTGCTGAGAAACCAATAAATGATCCGAAAGTACCAACATAAAGCCAGCACATTATCCAATTGTGTTTGCGTTTAAAAATCACCATTTGGTCTTTAAAGGATGCTTTGGCCGAATCGATATCATTCATGCCAAACCAAGCCAAGACTGTAGATAACACAATGAAGGGCACCCAGACAAAACCTGCATTTTGTAGCCAGATCTGTTGGGTTGAGCCATCTGCAAGGGTGACGGTTTGTGCATCGCCAGCGATTGCACCAAACAGCGCGAAGGTAATCACAATCGGGACGACAAACTGAACCACAGATACCCCAAGATTGCCGAGTCCTGCATTAATGCCCATGGCTTTACCTTTCTCCGACTTTGGAAAAAAGAAGCTGATATTCGACATAGACGAGCTAAAGTTTGCTCCCCCAAAACCACATAACAATGCCAAGATCACCATCACGCTATAACTGGTATTGGGATCTTGTACCGCAAAGCCCAAACCAATCGCTGGAATCAATAAGCTGGCTGTGGATATCGCGGTCCAACGTCGACCACCAAAAATTGGCACCACAAAAGAATAGAAAATACGCAGGGTTGCGCCCGAAAGCGCAGGGAGGGCAGCGAGCCAAAACAATTGGTTTTTTGAATAGCTAAAACCAATACTTGGAAGCTGAACCACAGCGACACTCCACACTTGCCAAATCGCAAATGCGAGTAACAGGGCAGGAACAGAAATCCACAGATTACGTCGTGCAATCGCTCGTCCCGTTTTATTCCAGAAGTCTTGATTTTCTGGCTGCCAAACCGATAAGTTTTTACTCATAACGAGACCTTTAGTTTTGTTTCAAGAGTTCTTTCTTTTGAAGGGGTTTAAAGGAGAAATGCATCCAAATGAGACTGATACAGACACATCCGTACAACAGCATGAAGGAGCTCGAACGGATGCCGGTAAAATCGACCAAAAGGCCAAATAAAATTGGGAGCATAAAACCGCCTAAACCGCCCGCCAAACCCACGATGCCAGAGACGGTACCCATGTCTTCAGGAAAGTCATCTGCGATAAATTTGAAAACCGAGGCTTTACCAATCGCCATTGCGATGCCGACCACAAAGAGCACTGCGGTGAACATAACGACATTTAGCCCAATGTTGAACTGCATCACGCCATCTACGGTTTGGATTTGCATCTGGGTTTGCGGATAAGACAAGATGAAAAAAGCCACCCAACAGACCCACATCACGGCCCAAGTGACTTTATAGGCACCATATTTGTCTGAGAGCCAACCACCGAGTGCACGTAAAATCCCACCAGGTAAAGAAAAGCAGGCAGCCAGGAAGGCGGCTTGGGTTAAATTGAAGTGATATTCTTGTACGTAATAACTCACCATCCATAAGGACAGTCCGACATAACCGCCAAAAACAATTGAATAGTATTGGCAATAGCGCAGTACCGCAGGTTGCTTGATCAGGCGAAGTTGATCGGAAAGCTTGACCTTTTTCGCAGTCAAATGTTTGGGATCAGCATAGGTGGTGAACCAAAAGATCAGCGCTGTCACCAGTAAAACCGCTGAATAGACCGTTGGGACGAATGTCCAACCAAAGGCCACGATGAGGGTAGGTGCAATAAACTTATTGACGGCGGTGCCCGCATTTCCGGCACCAAAAATACCCATGGCCAGTCCTTGACGGTGCTGGTCAAACCATTTGGCAACATAGGGCGTGCCGACAGAAAAAGATCCACCAATCAAGCCCATCCATAAGCCTAGCGCTAAAAAATGCCAGTACTGTGTCGCGTACTGCAACAGGAAAACCGCAGGTATACAGGCAATCATCAGGATAAAAAATACAATACGACCACCATAACGGTCGGTCAAAATACCCAGTGGCACACGAATTAATGAGCCAGAGAGTACTGGCATTGCCGTTAAAACCCCAAATTGAGTTTGGCTTAAACCAAGCTGCGCTTTAATGGGGATTCCCAATACGGCAAACACCATCCAGATCATAAAGCAGACGGTGAAAGATAAAGTACTGGAGGCCAAGATACTGTTCGCTTTAAAGCGTTGAGATTTCATTTTTGCTCCACTGACGATTTGTCAGACCACATCTCATCAGCCTACGGGGATGTGGCCTGAAAAAAAATTAGGCATAGGAACAACATGCATAAGGTGTTTGGCTAAGGAGGGACTACTTACTTTGACTGAGTACCTGGGGGAATATGCTAATCAATCATATTCTTAACGTTGGATATCGAGATGAGATTGAAAGCCGTGCTTAAACTTGAATCATCTGATAAAACTTAAGTCATCTAGTAAAACTTAAGTCACGAGGTAAAACTTAAATGAACATGTGGGGGGCGCAGCAGACCCTAATCTTTGTCTAGCTCATGTTCAACTGCAAAAATAGCCGCTTGAACACGGCTGTGTAATTCGAGTTTTCTTAAAATATTTTGTACATGAACTTTGACGGTTGATTCAGCAATATTCATCGCCCGGGCGATGCCTTTATTGCTTGCGCCTTTTGCGAGGAACTGTAAGGTTTCTTTTTCACGTTGGGTCAGGGTTGACAGGCCAAGGTCGTCAGCGGGTTGCACGGGACTGCGTAACTGTGAAATCAGTTTACTGGTCATTTCTGGTGAGAGGACGCTATCGCCATCAATGGCTTTGTAAATGCTAGAGACCAGAAAGTCAGCATCAATATTTTTTAATAAAAAGCCACGAGCACCGAGACGCATACATTCCATCAAGTCATCGGAGCTTTCGGACACCGTTAAAATTAAAATGGCAAGATTGGGCTGGCTGATTAAGAGCTGTGGCAAGGCCTCACGGCCACTCATGGTTGGCATATCAAGATCGAGCAGCACCACATCTGGGTGAAGTTGTTCGGCCAATTTAATGCCCATTAAGCCATCTGTCGCTTCGCCAATCACATTAAAGTTTTCGATTTGACTGAGTAAAAAGCGCAGTCCTGTTCTAAATAAAGTGTGATCATCAATTAATAAAATATTGATCGTGGACATAATATTCCTTTAGCGTTGTTGCTGTTTGATGGTCGCTGAAATGGTTGTACCTTGCTGTAATGAAGAGCTAATCAAAAGCATTCCATTCACTTGAGTAATACGTTCCTGCATGATGGATAAACCAATATGATGCCCACTTTTTTCTCCAGTTTGCACTGGGTCAAAGCCAATCCCATTATCTTGAACAGATAAGGTAATATCCTGAATATTCTTAAAATCAATATCGACGATAGTTGCATTTGCATGCTTTCGAATATTAGAGAGCGCTTCTTGGGCAATAAAAATAAGCTGTAATTGCTGTTGTGGACTTAAATCCGTACCAGTTGAAATAAAGTTAAGGTTGACTTGTGTATTGGTTTGCGCTTTAAAACGATCAATCACCGATTGTAAAAGGTCCTGAAAGGACTCTAAATTTAGTTTAAATCGAAAATTATTGAGTAATTCTCGGACATCATCGTAGCACTGCTGTACGCCTTGTTTTAGAAAATCCAAATGCTGATGAATATTTTCTTTTAGATCCTTGTGGATGGATTGCTCCAGCATTTGCAATTGTAAATTTAAAAATGAAAGTGATTGGGCAATGCTGTCATGCAGACCTTGCGCCATAATATTTCGCTCTTCTAAAACCGCATATTGCTTATCTTTTAAAATGAGTCGGTTGTTTTTGAGTGCAATTGCAAGTTGGGTACATAATAAATGGATCAGGCGTAGCTCTGTGTTGATGGTGTTTTTATCTTCAAAATAGAGGGTTAATAATCCCAACGTTTGCTCACGCAGTTGAATCTTATAGACCGATAAGTGATCAATATTATATTTATGACAATGTAAATCGGGGGATATTTTTTCGAGTGGAAAAAATACAGCATTCGATTTATGTATACTCTGTCCGCAGAAGCATCCATTCACGTCCAAACAGCTTTTATTTTGCAAAAGCGCATCTGGTAAATTAATATTTGCTGAAATATCAATCTGTTGACCTTGCTGATTCAGTAATCGAATACTTGCACCACTGGCTTTGCTTAACTGTAAGATCGTTTCTAAAAATGTATGTACAGTGTCTGGGTTAATTGGCTCTTTATGCAAAAAAGAAGTGATTTTATATAAAGTCGAAAGCTCCTGATTATTGGTTTCTAAATCGATGGTTTTCTTTTTGACTAATTCTTCTAAGTTTTGATATAAATTTTCTAAATGTAATGCCATTTGATTAAAGCCTTCAGAGACCAAATGAAACTCATCATTGGTGTCTATATTTAATCGAGTGGTTAAATCTCCTTCAGTAATTTTTTGTAATCCAAGATTAATGGTCGAAAGTGGTTTAATAACTAATTTATTTAACAGCAGTAAAGAGAGTATTGCTGAAAGTAATGCCATCAACATGAGCATGATTTGCGTGATACGCATGATATGAATATTAAAGGTGTTTTCTAGTTCAATGCTTTTGACCAGCGCATCCAATTCTTTCACAAATAAATCGGTCGATGCTAAAAGTTGCGCATCGAAAGTATTATTTTTCTCGGCAGCATCAATATTTTTTTTAAATTGTATGAAGCTCTGATTCACTTGATTTAATGCCAATACATTATGATTATTGTGTTGCCAGTAGAGGGTTGCGGTTTTTAAGTTGCTTAAGCCTTGGAGTTTATTTTCAAAATGATTGAGCTCTGCTGTCAATTTTTCAGTTTGATCGGTTTGTAAGAGCAGCAGGATATAATAGGTTTGTTTGCGCAAACTACCGGCTGTATTAATTGCAACACCACGATCTTCTAGCCGCCAACTGATATTTAGGGTGAGGCCGACGAAAAATACAGCACCGATAAGCCAAATAACAATCGCAAAAATAAGTTTGCGTGGGAGATTATTTAATAAAGTCATAAGCTTTCTTTTTCAATATTTTTGCTGTTATGCGTTGAGCTGCGATTTTCACAATAGACCACTTTCATCATGGTTGTTCACCGCTTAACGATTCCACTCACCGCTGCGCCCACCTTGTTTATGAATGAGTTGAATATCGGAGATAGTCATCATTTTATCGACGGCTTTAAGCATATCGTAAATCGTCATGAGCCCCACATTTACGGCACAAAGTGCTTCCATTTCCACACCGGTTGGACCCGTGGTCTCGGTGGTGACCCGAATCAGTACCGCATATTGTTGTTCAAGCAGTTCAAAAGCCACCGCAACATGTGTCAGTGCCAATGGATGGCATAAAGGAATCAGGTTGGCGGTCTGTTTGCTGGCTTGAATCGCTGCAATTCGAGCGATTCCTAGTACATCTCCCTTGTGGGCTGTACCCATTTTTATGCATTCAAATGCTTGAGATGAAAGGAAAATTTTACCTTGAGCGATGGCAATCCGTTGGCTTGGATGTTTGTCTCCAACATTGACCATGTGTGCTTGACCATCTGCGTCAAAATGTGTGAGATTTTTCATTTTAGCTCCTCATTTTTCTAAATTTTACTACACCAAAGACTAAGCTTAATATAGGTCGGAGTAACTATTGCCATGCGATTATAGAATTTACTAAGATGATAATTCAGCTAATTTGTTAGAGTATGGCACAATGATTTATGTCAAATATTTTGGCGCAATGGCGGCAGAATTGGGAACTCGGATTGAAACGCTGCCATGGTCAGAAGGTGGCGATACGGTAACACTGGTACGCTTATTAAGAAGTCGCAATGATCGTTGGAATAACGCATTAGCTGAAAATAAAATTTATAAAATTGTTGTTCAAAATGAAATTTGTCATCAAGTCACCATAATTCCAGACGGTGCAGAAGTGGCTATTTTACCGCCTGTTACAGGAGGCTAAGCATGACGGTCATTGTCAAAATTCAATCTGAAGCAATCGATATTGCAGCATGTATGCTTGAAGCAGATGGATTCACTGATGATTTTGGTGCACAACTCAGCTTTACGGGGTATGTCCGTCGTGATGATTATAGTGATCCTATTTCACATTTATTCATTGATCACTATCCTGTCGTGACTGAAAAGCAAATTACTAAAATTATTGATATTGCATTGCAGCAGTGGTCGGTTAGCAATGTGATTGTGGTGCATCGCGTGGAAAAAGTGAATGTCGGTGAAGCCATTGTCTGGGTGATGACCCAAGCAAAAAGCCGGGTGGATGCCTATGCTGCCAATGAATTTATTATGGATTATCTAAAGGTTTCTGCACCGTTTTGGAAAAAGGAATGCTTTGAGAATCTTGAAGAAAAATGGGTTGAAGCCAAAGTAAGCGATCAAGCGAAATTCCAAACATGGTGTGCAGCAAGGTGAATCGTTTCGGTGGATTAATCTTGGCTGGTGGCGAAGGTCGGCGCATGGGCTATCAAAATAAAGGCTTGCTGCAATTCGGTGAACAAAAGTTGATTGATCCGGCACTGCAATTGCTGCAGCACAACTGCCAATATGTAGCGATTAGCGCCAATCAAGATTTAGCTTGCTATCAAAAATTCGGGGTTGATGTCTTTACCGATATTGATCCATGGATTGGGTGTGGTCCACTGGCTGGGGTATGCAGTAGTGTTGTTAAATTTCCAGACACCATCGATTTTATTCAGGTTGTTCCTTGTGATTCTCCCTTTTTAAATCGAAGTGTGCTTGAAAAACTATATCAACAATTGATCGATTGCCAAGATGCGGCTGTTTATGCCGCTACTGCATCGCAGCAGCATCCGGTCATTTTTCAGTTTAGACGCTCTGCTTTGGCGCAGTTGCAGGATTTTTTAAAACAGAATCAAAAACACAGTATTCGGATGTGGCTCGCTCAGGTTGAAGCCAAAGCGGTATATTTTTCTGATGAGACATTATTTGCAAATATTAATGATGCGGCATCACTCCAACACTACACTCCATCTCCAGCGAGGCCAAAATGAGTTTAATGTCGTATGCGCTTGCTTTAAAAAATTTAATGGATGGTATTACTGCCATCAATACAACTGAAAATGTGGCCTTGCAGCAAGCACATGGCCGAATCTTATCGCAGGATCTTATTGCGCAAGCAGATGCACCGCGCTTTGATAATAGTGCCATGGATGGCTATGCCATCTGCGGCTTAGCACGACAAACATGGCAATTAACCGATTATGTCGCAGCAGGCGAGGCGACTCAGCATATTCGATTACAGCCCGGGCAGGCGGTCAGAATTCTAACGGGTGCAGCCGTTCCACAGGGCACCGAAGCGGTGATCGCACAAGAAGACATCCAGCTTGAAGCCAATCAGATTTGCCATGCAGGGCCAGTGAAAGCCAGACAACATATCCGTTTTCAAGCAGAAGAATATGCCCAAGGCCATGTTTTGTATAACGCCGATCAAGCCATCAATGCTGCTGTGGTTGGCGTTGCTGCAAGCCAAGGGATGACCCATTTAAGCTGTTATAAAAAAATTAAAATCACGGTTTTTTCCAGTGGAAATGAATTACAACCGATTGGTGCAGTATTAACTGAAAACCAAATCTATGACAGTAATTTGTATATGCTTTTAAGCTGCCTAGAGCAAAAATATTATACGGTGATTGATGGCGGGATTTTATTAGATCAAGTTGAATTTATTACTGAAAAACTCAAAGTAGCGGCAAGTGAAAGTGATGTGGTGATCATTTCCGGTGGCGCTTCTGTCGGCGATAAAGACTTGACCAAAGTTTGCTTAGCACAATTGGGTGAAATGCAGCATTGGAAGCTTGCTATTAAACCCGGAAAACCATTTGCTTGGGGCAAAATTCAGCAAGCTAAAATCTTTTTATTGCCGGGCAATCCGGTGGCCAGTTGGGTGACTTTTCATATTTTGGTTGCACCTGCATTAAATAAATTGGCAGGGATTAACATCAATCAGGCCTTGCCTCAGCAGGTACAGGCACAAGCTCGATTTACACTCCATGCCAAACAAGGCCGCCAACAATTTTTACGCGGCACGATCAGCAGTGAAAATGGTCAATTGTATGCCGATATTCATGCTCATCAAGGCAGTGCGATGCTGGCAAACTGCGCTTTAAGCAATGCATTTATTATTGTTCCCGCCCAAGCAACAGTACAACAAGGGCAATCTATTCAAGCAATCTATTTACCTTTGGTGTAGGAGATAACGATGGAAAAGGTGAAAATTGGGCTAGTTTCAGTCAGTGATCGTGCCTATAACGGTGTTTATGTTGATCAAGGGTTGCCGGCATTAAAATTATGGCTGACCTCAGCATTAAAAAATCCATTCGAATGTATCGAAGTCTTGATTCCAGATGAACAAGATTTAATTGAGCAAAAACTCATTGAGCTTGTTGATCAGCAGGGCTGTGATTTGATTCTAACCACGGGCGGTACTGGGCCATATCCACGTGATGTCACCCCAGATGCGACATTAAATATTGCAGATCGTGTGATGCCCGGATTTGGCGAGCAAATGCGTCAGGTAAGCTTACACTTTGTACCAACCGCGATTCTGTCGCGTCAATTGGGGGTGATTCGAAGAAATTGTTTGATTCTCAATTTGCCGGGTCGTCCAAAGGCCATTGCAGAAACCTTAGCTGGGGTAAAAGACCATGCTGGGAACGTGGTGGTACATGGTATTTTTGCTGCCGTGCCGCTGTGTATTGATGCGATTGGTGGGCCATATATTGAAACCCATCATCAAATTTCAGAAACGTTTAGGCCTAAAAACTTTGCATAAATGAAAATGTGAAGCTGTAGCCGCAAGGTAATTTAAAAACGTTATTCGCTATGAGAAAGAGTAATTGAATGAAAAGAAAAATAGTATTGGCGATGGCATTACTGGGCGTTCAATCTTTGGCCTGGTCTGCTGAAATTACCGTTGCGGCAGCATCGAGTCTGAGCGATGCGTTTAAAGTGATTGCAGCGCAATTTGAAAAACAACATCCAGCGGTTAAAGTCAATTTAACTTTTGGTTCTTCAGGCACGTTATTACAGCAATTGCGCTATGGTGCGCCAATTGATGTGTTTGCTTCTGCTGATCAGAAGACCATGAATGATGCTCAAAATTTCTTTCTAATTCAAAATGCGACACGGACAGATTTTACCTCCAATCGCTTAGTATTGATTACTTCAACACGTAACCCAATAATAATCAAAGATTTAAATGAACTAAAACATGCAAACATTAAGCATATTGCGATTGGTAATCCGGCTTATACCCCAGCGGGACGATATGCGCAGGATGTATTAGAACAAAAACAATTGTGGGTACCACTGCAACCCAAACTGATTAAGACTCAGAACGTGCGTCATGCATTGGCGTATGTGGTCAGTGGGGAAACAGAATTAGGTTTTGTGTTTGCTTCGGATGCACAAAGTCAGGCCAACAAAGTACGTGTCGTGATGAATCTTGTGAGCACCACCCCGATTCGTTATCCAATCGCAGCCGCGGCGAAAAGCAGTCAGCCTGCCGAAGCAAAAGCCTTTATACAGTATGTGAAAAGCAATGCAGCGCAACAGGTACTCAAACAGCATGGTTTTGCTTTATAAATGAATCGTGATTTGGCTTTTAAAATGGCTTTTAAATGGTTTTTAAATGAGGTTAAAAGAAATGATTTATTTTAAGGTCTGATCAAATCAATAGGGTGGCTTGATTGATATGCAGGAAATTTGGATTGCTTTATGGCTTTCACTGAAAGTTGCAATATGTGCGACAGGTATTAACTTGGTGTTGTGTATTGTCGTTGCTGCGGTATTACATCGTTATAAAAATAAATTTACCGATCTGATTGATACGATTTTAACTTTACCGATGGTGCTGCCACCCACCGTACTTGGCTATTATCTTTTGGTGTGTTTTGGTCAAGAGAGTTCTTTAGGTCGATTATTAGAATCACTTGGGATTCAACTGATATTTACCATTAAAGGGGCGATTTTAGCCGCTGCATTTGTCACTTTTCCCTTGGTGCTTAAACCCATTCAAGCCGCTTTTGATCAGATTCCGCAAGTATTAAAGGATGCATCAAAAGTGATTGGATTAAAATCTTGGCAAACTCTTTTGGTGGTGATTATTCCATTATCTTGGGAATCCGTGCTGGCTGGGTTACTCCTTGGATTTGCACGTGGCCTGGGGGAGTTTGGTGCAACTTTAATGATTGCAGGTAGTATTCCCGGAAAGACCCAAACCATTTCCATTAGTATTTGGGAAGCTGTGCAAGCGGGGAATGATCAATTGGCAAATGTGTTGGTTGGAATTATATCCGTGGTCTGTATCATTATTTTGTTTGCTGTCAAACGGATGAATAAGCAAACTTGGAAACAGCGGTGCTAAGATGAATGCATTTTATAACATCAATATTTTCAAACAAAGCCAAGCAAAAGAACCGAAAGTATTACTTGATTGTCGCTTTGTATCGAATGCCGCTTCGGTGGTGATTATGGGCGAGTCTGGCGCAGGGAAATCACTGTTCTTAAATAGTATTGCAGGATTGGTGAGGCCTGATCGTGGTGAGATTAAGATTCAAGATCACACCCTTTTTGATCATGCGCAGCAGATTAATATTGCGACACGTGATCGACAAATTGCATATTTATTTCAAGATCTGGCGTTATTTCCACATTTAACTGTTGCACAGAATATTGCTTTGGCCAGTTCCAAATCAATTCGAAGTTTAATCAAATCCAATGCACAACAACTGTCAAAACCTTGGTTGGAAGAGATCGGCTTAGCTGAATATGCGCAGGCCTATCCCAATCAACTTTCTGGGGGACAAAAACAACGTGTGGCACTGGCCCGTGCGCTCGCAACTCAACCGCAAATTTTATTATTAGATGAGCCATTTTCAGCGTTAAATCATACGTTATGTATTGAAATGCGGCACTTTGTAAAAGAGATGCTGCAGCACCAGAATATTCCCATGATTCTAGTGACCCATGATCATGCTGATGCCGATTTCTTTGCCGATGAATTATGGTATATGCAACAAGGACAGCTCAGTCAAGGCCATCTTTTTGATTGAAAAGTTGTATTTTATCTGAATAAACCAAGCCTTTTAAAGCCCAAAAATAACAGCTATCCACCTGTACTCGACATGATTCGAATCAGTTTTAAGGGCTGTTCAACAAAGTCATGTTGCAGCGGTTTTAAATTAATCGCATTACGAATCGCTTGTTGCAACGTATGATCATCAACCTCTGCTTTTAATAATGGCGCTAAAGGATATTTTTGCTCTTGGCCTAAGCACATATATAAGGTGCCATCTACGGTTAGGCGGACACGATTACAGCTTTGACAAAAATGCTGCGACATCGGGGTAATATACCCCATCGAAAAAGTACCTTCAGCATTTTCCCAGTATTGGGCAGGGCCCTTACCATATTGGCGTGCGGAAGGAATCAGGTCGAGTTCCTGACTGAGGCGTGTAATGATGGGCTGAAGATTAATATATTGATGATTTTGCGCAGTTACTCCCATTGGCATCAGTTCAATCAGTCTTAAAATAAAATGGTTCTGCATGCAGAACTTAACCACTGCATCAATTTCATTTTCATTAATGCCTTGCATTGGCACCATATTAATTTTGATGTGTTTGAAACCAGCATCTTTCGCTGCCGCTAAACCGGCAAGAACTTTGTCTTTTGCATCAAAGCCAGTAATTTTAGCCACACCCTGACGCGTCAGTGAATCAAGACTGACATTAATTCGATCTAAGCCAGCTCGTTTTAAATCGTGCGCATAATGTTCTAATTGGGTGGCATTGGTGCTGAGTGAAAGTTCATGCACACCTTCGATTGATTTTAACCGCTCGACCAATTCAACAATATTTTTACGTAATAACGGTTCACCACCGGTTAAGCGAAAGTGATGTGTCCCCATGGCTGCAAATTGACGTACAACACGCTCGATTTCTGTAAAACTCAACCAATGCTTTGGCTTTTCAAATTCAGTAAACCCTTTAGGCATACAGTAGGTACAACGTAAATCACATCGATCGGTAACTGAAATGCGTAGGTAGTCGATAGTTCTGCTATAACGATCTATGAGCATGGCCGTGGCTTATTTGAATTGGTTAAACTTTAATTTACATCAAAGTGCAGCGTGGGTCTTTTAGTCAAAAGGACAGATGTACTAGTTCAAAAGTGGTAGATGCTCGCGCAGACGTCACTGAGCAGATGCTGCTTTAAAGAGATACTGAGTAACCACAATTCCAATTGCTGAAAGGCTTGCCATTAAGATACCGACCCAGAACCATGAGGCTGTCATTGAAACGATGCCAGCAACAGCAGGCGGCAAAAGAAACTGAGAAATAGCAGAAACTTGCAAGATCAGTCCAACAGTTGCACTAATCGCAATCGGTTTTACCGCGAAATGCAGCGATTGCGAGAGGATGGTCGCTGCGACTAATCCGCCAAACATGGAAAAGCTAAACACCAAGGCATATTGCAGCATAAAGGGCAGTTGATTCTGCATGGTATAGAAGGTAAATGCACAGACCAATAAGACTGAAAAGCCAAATTGAACCAAGGTCTTGGAACTGAATCCACGTTGTAATAATAGACCACATACGGAGGTGCCAATGGCATTACTCAACGCCACCATGGCAGTGAGTAGTCCAGCGACTTTCAACGAGATCATATTATGTTGATAAATGGTGGGTAAAAAGCCGATCAGGGTAAACCACTGTCCAGTATACATGGCAAAAATAAAGGCCAAACACCATGCTGGCGGATGTTTTAGGGTCGAGGTCACGAGTTCCGTAATTGCAATATTTTTTGCAACGGGACTGGCCTTAGGCACCCATTTCCATATAACGAGACAAAGCAATAAACTCAGCAAGGCCAGCAGCAACCACAGACTTTGCCAGCCAAGTGATTCAATCAAAAATGGTGCAAGCAGTAGGCTAAGCCCAACCCCAGTTCCCATATAAGACGACCACAATCCAATTTTGGCATGTAACTGTTCAATCGGTACCAATTGGCGAATATAGGCTGGCGCACTTAAGGTCACCAGTAAGAAGCCAAAGCCTTCAACGATCCGAGAAATAAATAATGCCTGCATCGAATGTGAAAATGCACCAACTGCACTGGCAACGCTGAATGATAATAAAAACGATCCAGTGGTTCATAACCGTTGCAATGATGGCAATAACGCTCAAAACCCAATGAAGTGAAGATCATCTTCTCCATAAATGCTTGTTTTTTATGTTTTGCTTTAAGTGTGGGTGAGTTTTTGACTTCACAAGAACAGATGTAATCTTGGTAA
>CABFOG010000433.1_pt1 | contig 13055 bp, 6 predicted proteins | sample 3522001 | NCBI WGS metagenome assembly CABFOG01 (sample SAMEA5312485, study PRJEB27640) | indoor metagenome | biome: indoor environment; feature: controlled; material: polymer antistatic dissipative epoxy resin | place: Italy | collected 2014-05-27
CACCCTCCAGATCAGCCTAATCTCTTGTGGGTTGCTGACTTCACATATATTCAAACCAATTCTGGTTGGGTTTATGCAGCAGTGAATCACACAATTTATAACTTGTAGTTCTCCCTCTTTAGAATGATTCAAGTTGATCATTTTCAATATCATTGAAAATATTCACTATAAAACTATTCTTGTCTTCTAATTCCTTTAACTCTTTAGATATAACATTTTCATATTTGTCAAAAAAACTTTGTAGATCTGGGTTTTTAGTAATGATATTTTCAATGAAAACTTTCTCGGTTTTACGTCGTTCGAGTACATTTTCCAAACTCTTTTTTTCCTCAATTAATGCATCTTTGACCTTTTTTACTTTCTCAACATTTCGATAGGATTTTAAATAAGAGGTTTCGCTGTATCTAAAAATATTACGGTTATCCTCGTCTCTCACTGTTAAAAGAAAATTGCATTTTACTAGTATATTTAATCCTCTATAAATACTTTGCTTTTCAGAGGGTTTAACAAATTGTCTATCATTAAAAATAGCCTTTATAAAGTCATTCGCTCGCCATTCGATGATTTCATGATTCAGTAAAATGTGAAAAAAATCACTATAAAAAGGTAGAGTATATTTTGACATGGATAAGCACAATTAAAGCAAAAGAGAGTTGATGACCTTAGTGTTGAACTGTATATAGAATCATAACTGTAACAATTGGTAGAGGATCAAAAATAGGCGCTTGAGATCAATGCAGATCTGGCAAGCTTGTTCAAAAGTTACCATCGAGCAATGCAAGTTAGACTTCTTGATTTCACAATACTAAGGAATCCTTAGTAATAACTCAAGTTGAAACTAAGAAAATCTTAGTTTTAAGGTGGGTGCTTATGTTTAATGCCAACACATAATTTAAATGTTTTTGCCTTACGTCTTCGTATAGCGCGCAAAGCAAAAAAACTTTCACAAGAGCGCTTAGGGATCTTGGCTGGAATTGATGAATCTTCTGCTAGTGCACGTATGAATCAGTATGAACGTGGAAAACATGTTCCTGATTTTTTAATGGCTTCCAAGATTGCAGAAATTTTAGATTTACCAACAGCATATTTTTATGTAGAAAACGATTTATTGGCAGAAATAATACAAGTTAGTCATACTTTAAGTAATGAGCAGAGGTTAGAAGTTCTACGATTTATTAAAGACTTACAAAAGTTTTGAATCTTATATCTTTCTTCTTGGATAAGATGAGTATAGTTCATGATCTAACTTTGACTTCGGTCTGGCGGAGGCAAAATGCTAGCTCATCTTGCCTGCTTCCTACGATTTAATCTCTGTTGTACTTTATTTTTAGATTTAAGTAATCAAAAAAGCAGAATAATATTACTTTAATTTGTTAGCTAAATGGATAACTGCAAAATCAACAACTACTTGAACACCCATTCTCATTCAAGTTGGACACTTTAATAAACTTATTCAGGAATTAAAGTGTCGCTGGACAAGAATCAAAAACTTGCCTACTTCTTTACCTCTCTTTTTACGCATAGATTCACTTTCTAGATTAAAAACATGGGATCGATGAACAATGCGATCTAATAATGCCTCCCCAACCGTTTGGTTTTCAAAATGATTTAGCCATATATTTGTTTCATATTGGCTTGTGATCAGAAGTGAACCATTATCGCTATGTTTATCTATCTCACTTATTCAGAGTATCAAACTAAGCATCCAATGCAGTTTGCTTGAGATTGCATCATTGTATTTCATTCAAATTAGCAGCTCTAATTCATTCAAACAGCTGATTAACCAAAAAGTTTTAAAGATATTACATCGTGGTAGAAGTCAGATATTATAATATTGATAACTATACTAAAATTAATTTCATTAACCAGTAAAAATAGAATTGTCTTATGGAACAAAAGAGTACTGATTTCGCAGCCTCCTACTTAATGGCAAATCAAACTTTAGAAAACCAAAATCTAAGAGATGCACAGCACTCTGCTTTTGTAAATTTTTCAGATAACCAAGCACAAATAAGTGGTAATACATTTGGAGGTGCAGGTTACTTTGCTGAAACCCACCATGCAGCGAGTTATAATGTTAATCAAGCGAATCAATCAGGTGACGATGTTGCGAACTTAGTCAATAGTCGTGAGTTTGGTTCAGTCGATATTCAAACTACTTCGGGTATGGCATTTAATCCTAAATACTTTTCTACGCCTGAACAAAGCTATGCCGCTGGAGCAGAATTATTTACTGATGAATCCGGTACACTAGTCGCAAAATATGCTGGTCAGCAGATTATTGTACCAAGTGATCAGTTAGTCCAAGTCCAACAAATACATCAAACTCAAATTGATCAAGCCCAAGTCAATGGACAAATTGAACAAGTCAATGCGTTAAATCAGATTACCTTTACAGATCGTATCACTGATACCAATGGTGTTAGCTCAACGCCTCTTAGCTATACCGAAGCACAACAGGGAACAAGTGAGTTTCGTCAGGGTATGATGCCAGAATACGCTCAACAAAGTTCTACTATAGACCATACCGTAGATTTTATGGGTAATGCCTTGATGGCAACTGCTTTTGTCAGTGTATTTGAGCTTGCTCCTGCGATTACTCGTACTTTAAAACAAGTAGGTTCTGGCGAATTACAGTTAAATAATGCAGGGGCAACTTTACTTAAGGATTTAAAAAGTAATCAAACATTAACACATATTCAACAAGGGACAGGAAAAGCCGTCACCGCAGGTGGGTTAACTTTTGTGACTCATATTGATGCAGGTTTATCAGCTTTTATCGTAACCTTTACATGGGATGTGAAACAAATTTATCAGCGTTATCAAAATGGTGACATTAATCGTGAAACCATGATGTCCGCAATTAAACAAGCGGGTTTAAATCGTGGGATTTTGACTTTAGTTACGGTGGCGGCGGTATCAGTTGCAGGAACAGTCGGCATTTTAGTCCCGATTTTGGCACAATGGCTAGTAAGTAATGTTAGAGAGCGTCAGCAGTTTGAGCATGGTTTAAAAGATATTGTAAATGGATGGATGCGTAGCGTAAATGAAACAGCACAAATCACCGCACGGCAATGGCAAATTGCTTATTCAGGACATCAACTTGCAATTACACATCAGCAAGAACAACAAGGGAAAAATATGAATCATCAACAACAATTAAATCATGATATTCATGATTTTAATCACACTATTCAAAATGATGATTTTACCCAAGAAATAAAAACCATTGCTACAAATTATGAACCATTGGCACTGGATTATTTACAGGCACAAAATCTATTGATTGCTGAACAGGCAAAAAGTCACCCTGAATTACAGGACTGTATAGAACGCTTTTTGATTGAGAATCAGAATAATCGAATGGTGATTGAAAATGCCGCTTTAGATGCGATGCAATTATTGCAGTATGACAATCAAAAGGTCACTCCTTTATCATTTTTGGATAAATTAAAATTAAAAGTATTTTCACAAGATGTTCTCGAGTACCAAGCCAATGAACCGATTAGAACATTATTTACTGCTCAACTAGCTGCTTTACGCATGCTAAAAGGGTTACAAAGTGAACAACGTCTATCAGTTGAATTTATAGCATTTATTCAATCTCAATTACATGGGATTACAGACAAGCTTCTACAGCAAGAACAAACTCGTTTAAACGATCTTGAACAAGTTTATCAATCAATGTCTTTGGCTTATACCTCACTTAGACAGCGTATTATCCAACATGAAGCTCGCATTGAACGCCTAGAAAAACATGAAAAATTACAAGATTGGTTGCAGCTTTCTCATATCCAAAAAATTCAGGGACTAAGCTATAAACAAATGCCTGAATCCTTGCGTTTATGCACTGCAATCAATGAATTTATTCATAAAACCGAAGGTGTTTGGGGGTGGAAAGATTTAGAATTTTTACAGGCTTTTTTAAATCAAGTCGGTTTGGAAGATATCGACCCTCAAGACTTTATACAAGATCTCTATATGCAATCGAACTTAAAAAATAGATTGTTCCACCAATTAAAAAAAATCAATCAGAAAGATTCTTTTGCAACGGCACAACAGCCCTCAGTTTTATTATTTGATGAATTATATTCCAACAGTATTCATGATTTTAGTCTTGAGCAAATTGTTAACTTAGACAATCTCTCCCTCTTTACGACAGGTAAGCAAAGTTCTGCATGGGATCTAGCTTTACTTATATTATGGCATTTAAAAACAGCAGGAATTACCCCCTATAGACTAACCTCAATCGATAAACAAAAACAGAATTGGTTAGCTGCTTTGGGACAGCTGCAACAGTTAATAGATGAACGCATCTTATCATCAGCTTTACAACCACAAATCAATCAGGTGAAAGCTAATATTTTAACCTTTAAATTATCTGTACCTTTGATTGGGAAATTTAGTGTCGGAAAATCTACTTTGCTCAATACATGGCTAGAGCAGAATATCCAGCTTACTGATTTAGGGGCATGCACTTCGTATCCGACAGAGTTTCACTATAGTGAATATGATAAACAAAAGGTAGTTGTGGTCACCGAGCAAGACAATATAAACAATACTCACCGAGAAGAATACACCCTAGATATTTATCAGCAGTTGCTATGTAACGGCACTTTAGAACAACAAAATATTTTATGGGTCGAAATTCATTTACATAATGCTGCTTTAGCTAGACATCCAGATTTAGTTATTGTGGACACCCCTGGGCTTGAATCAAATGTTGGCTCACATGAAGAAGCTCTAATCCGTTACTCAGGCACAGCCAATAGTAGTTTTATTTTATGTGTTGCTCGTACTCATTTGGGCGAAGCTGAACGCCAATTCGTATTACGCCAATATACGATGGGGAAACCAGTTTCTTTACTCGTTTGTCAGGAAGATTTAATCAGTAGCCAAGAACGGTTAGCAGTTCGACAAGCTATTGCGCAACAGTCAGCGATTGATGAAGAATATTCACTAGTTCGTGGCTGTTCCGCCCATGAAAATGATTTAAAAGGTTTAGTTGATTTATTCAATCATATTGAGGAACAAAAAGAAGAGCTGTTTGAGCAAAGTTTAAAACATCAAGTTCAAACTTTAATTTTTTTAGCAAAACAGAATCTGGAACAACAATTAGCTACAGATACATCAAGAGAAACTTTATACCAACAAAAACAAGCTATACATGACTCACAACAACGAGTGAGAGAAGAGTATGAACGAGAAAAAGTAGTGTTATTACGTTTAGTTGAAAGTCATATCCGTACCGAGGTGATCAGCACTATAGATACTATGTTGAATGCACGTAAACCACACTATTATAGTGTTGCACAAAGTGGAGAAAGCACATTACAAGCTTTAATTCAGGCAGATGTACAAAATACCTTTCAACTGGCGACTGAGCAATCTTTATATCCGGTAATAGAGCGCTCTGCAAAAAAACTCAATGCGACTATTCCAATTAATCAGAATACTTCACTTGTATCTTATTTACCGAATATACATGCAACGGATGAGAGTAATACTAACACAGCAATGGTTGTCGGTGGTGCAACTGGTATCGTTGCGTCTATGGCATTAGGATTGACATTACCTTTCTTAATCATTCCTGGTATTTTTGGTGGTATGTTCTTTGCAGAAAAACGTAAGCAAGAGCAATTACGTTTTGAGATCGATAATGTTATTGCCAATGTACTAAATAATCTAAATCAACAAGTAGCTATACAGTTACGAGAGATCGTAGAGAGTCATCTTGAAAAAATTCATCAAACGATTCAAGAGCGTTTACAGGCAGAGTCAGACAATATCATCAAAATTGAACAGCAACTTGAAACAGATACTGTCACACGTCTTAAATTACAAAAACGAGTTACTGAAGTCTGTAAGCAATTAGAAATTTTATTTAAGGGAAAATAAAATTCTTGAATATCAAATAATTTTAATATTTTTTTTTAATCATTAAGGCTTATTAAATTTTAGTGATTTAACAAGCCTTAATTTAAAAACACTAAGAACATTATAGTTTTATAAAATAGATCAATCGTAGTAAAATGGCTCCATAATTTGTTCCTTGTTTGGAATATTTAGATTATTAATAAAATTACTATTATTTATGCATGATAGTATATTAACATTATTAATATCGAAACTTATTTCACCACCCATCCCTGTTGTTATTCCATATAATTTATTATTTTCAGGTCCAAAATACCCAAACATAAATCCAATAGAATACCCTTCAATTTCTTCATTATAATTGTATTTAATAAAATTACTATCAGTATTATTTTTATAATTTTTATTATAATCTACCAAAATAGTATCATTTTTATATATATTTATTTTATATGTATCTTTGTTTCTTGAAATTTTCATAAATCCTGCTGGGCTTGTATTACACAATAATAATATCTGATCATTATTTTTAACCGATTGTAGATAAGAAATTTTAGCTTGTTCTTCTGTGTGATTCATATTTATTTTATCTGATAATATCTCAGCATTTATGGGGTCAATATTTCTCATTTTTTTTAACCAATAGTCCATTTTTTTGAATTCTTTTATTTTTTCGTAATAACTTATTAAGAATTTTATAGAATCAATATTTCCTAAATGAGCTGATTTTTTATACCAAAGAAGTGCATTATTTACATCTTTTAACGCATAGTATGAATTTGCTATATCAATAATATATTGGGCATACTGTTCATTTACTGGCTTTTTATATAAATCAAAAGCTTTTTTCTCATTACCTTTTATTTCATAATAAGAAGCTAAAGTAATTTGTGCAAAAATATCACCTTTTTCTTCAGCTTTAATTAACCATAAGACTTTATTTTCAAAATCATTCTTATATTTTTTTATATTTTCATAAATTTCATGATTTTTCTCATCCTGAACTAACTTTTGATACCAGAAAATTACATTTTTAAATTGACCTTTTTCCTTATCAATAGAAATTAATGCTTTAATAGCTTCCTTATTATCTTTATTAGCTAATTTGATATATAAAGTAATAGCTTGTTCAAGCAGATTGTTATCATTTTTAGCTTTATAGATTTTTGCTAAAGCAAACATTGCTTCAGAATTATCCATATCAACTAATTTTTTATACCAATATATTGCTTTATCCATAGATAAGCTATCTGCTTTCAGTTCATAATATTTCCCTAAAGCCAACATTGCATCAATATTACCTTGAGAAGCAGATTTTTCATACCAATATTCATGGAAAAGAGTGTATTTACCAAGATTATATTGAACTTTTTGATTTGAAAAAGTTGAAATAAAAATATATGTAGCTAAAATTATGAATATAAATCCAATAATTATATTAAAATACTTTAATTTAAACTCTGCATCCTTTTGTCTATAATCAAGTAGAATTGGATCTATAAATACCCTAAAATATAATATTTTTCTCAATTTATTAATATTGTTTTCTGTTTTATTTTTTTTAATAAATTGAATAACATTTTTATTATGTATACCTTGATTAAAATAATCAATAACTGCTTTATTATAGATAGAGTTTCCAGTATTAGTATTACAATAAAACTTATAAGCCTTTTCATAATCAATACTTATACCATAACCAAAAGTATAACAAATTGCTAATAAATATTGGGCATCTTCGTTTTTTTCACTAATAGCTTGCGATTGTAAAAAATTTAAGAATCTCAGGTCATTGTTATAACGGATAGCGTTATAACAATAGTTAAATACATTACTTGCATCTTTTACCTTCCCAATTTTGAGTAATTCTGTAATTTTAAATTGTGCTTCAATATTGAGTTTTTCAGCATATCTAATTAACCAGTCATATGCTAAATTAAAATCATCTGTTGCTGAAAAATACATGTAATCGATTGCAGATTCAATCTCCTGATTTTTTTCTAAAAAGAGAGCATACTTATACTGTAATACTTTTGATTTAGAGCGGTCAGTCAACTGTTTGAATTCATTTTTTACATACTCTACCCCTATTAAAGATTGCGTGTATAACCATTCTAAAGAACGTGAACCTACGGTATGAGGATTAAGTAGTAAATAAATATTTTCGTTCGTATTTTGGGAATCAGAATTCTTTAATAAATGCTCTATAAGCATTACATGATATTGAGTAGAATGCTCTATATCTTGAAATAAATTTTCTGATATTTTAGCCATTTCACTTAACAATTCAGTATGTAAAGTAATTGTAATATTTTTATTAAGTTCCTTTTCTTCAATAATATCGTTTAGTTGGGTTATGTCTTTTTGTTTATTTTTAACATTATTTAAAAGATCAACTTCTATTTTCAAGTTTTTAGTTTTACTCTCATTATTAGAAAGTATGGTCTGTATTAAATTGTCTAAGTTTTCCAAAACATAGTAATGTATAGGTTTATTTATTTCATTTAACCACTGCTGAATATTATCACCTGCAATACGTTCTCCCTCTAACTTCATTATCGGTGCAGCCCATGCCATAAGTCCCGCAATTTTAATATTTCTACTTTTTAAATTTTTTCTAACACTTTTTAATATCGGTTCAATATCACTGCGATTGACCAAATCCGACTGGGTAAGTACAACAAAAATAGGTTCTTTTGGTGTGATTTTTTGCAAGAACTGTAAATCTTCATCACGAATCGTACCATTCTTAGCATTGACCAACCATATAAGATAATCTGCTTTACTTAACTGATTGATTGCCAATTTCTCATCACTATGATGATGATGTTCTGCATCTGCCTTGCTATAACCAGGAGTATCCAAAAAAGCGATATGTTCCCATTTTAGTTGTGAAATCCCCAAATGAACATATTGGATCAATTCAGCGAGTTGAATGTCATTTTGCGTACGATTATCCCCGACAAAATGGCGTAACTGCCCTAGTTGTTCAGATTTCAAACTGATATGGTGATTCAATAAATTAAGGGCATGCGTCTGCTCTTGCTGGCTAGCACTCAGATAAGTTGCAACTGCTGTACATGGCTCCAAAGCTTCGGGTAGAGCTTCAATTGCAAGCAAGCTATTAATAAATCTAGATTTTCCAGCACTAAAACCACCACCTACACCAATAATAGTTTTCTCTGTGATTTGTTTTTGTTGTGTTTTTTGTTCAATCTGCTGTATTAAGAGTATTATCTCTTGATAATAATCAAGATAATTTATAGGGTCGAGTTGAGCAATCAATGGCAATAATTTTTTAATCTCTACTCTAATATTTTGTTTAGGTGTAGTCGATGCCGATAATAACGTATAAATGGTTTCTAAGGTGTGGTGTTGCATTGTAAATTCCTAAGCTTCCAATTTATACAGATTCAGTGTTTAAAGTATTTTCAAAATTTTGAGTAAATTTTTCAAATTGCTTAATTTTGTTTTTTAACAGGGTGATTTCTTTACGGCTATTTGCTTGTAATTCAGCAATCATCTTGAGTTCAGATGCATTAAATTTTTCATCATCAAGTAAAGTTTGTGTGAGTAATGACAATTGCTGTTTCAATTCATCAAGATGTTTTTGTCCATTTGATTGAGTACGCTTGAACAATTGTTTGAGTTGATCATTAGGGTGTTGTAATGCAATCTGTGTATCAGTCTGCTGTAATTGTTGATTTAACTGGGAATAAGATAAATTTGATGGCAAGTTGGTGTTTTGCTGCAATAAAACCGTATTCTTCCATATCCAAGTTGGTAAGCCGATTTCTAAAGTGATTAAACTAGCTAAATCAACCTTGATATTCTTTTTTCCAATTAACATTTTTTCAAGACTGGTTAAATCATCAATCTCTAAGGAAATACGCGTATGGAAATTATTTACAGCCACTAAGCTAAATTGATCTCGATAACCAATGATGTAAGGGATTTTTGTACAAAGTTGTAATAAAGTTTGCCATTCAGATAAATGAGTATCTATTTTTAAATTATTCAAAAGTTGTTCTATTTCATTTTGAGGTAATGCATCTAAACTTAGAGCTTTACACTTAGAGAAATCAGGATAACGAATCGCCCATTGATAAGAACTTATAATATTTTGTAACTGTTGATATTCTGCTTGAATCACAGATTTTCTGCTAAACATTGCTAGCCATAATAGAAACTCTCTTTCAAGTTGTTCTGATAACTTTTCTAGAAAGAAAACATTTTCATTATCACTGCGCCTTAATAATTTTTTTATTAGTCCTAAAATCGCTTGTTCATCCGAGTTTAAAGGTTTTTGCTGTGTAGAATTCTCAATTTCAGAAAAATCAAAATTAAAATCAAATGTCATAAAATATCCACCCCTGAACTGCTTATTTTTATAAAGAAAAAAGTAATATCCTCGAAATTATGGCATATTAACATAACTGTTAAACCCATAGCCATCATATGAGAATGGTTTATATAAACCTTATAAGGGTTTAAGTGGATATTAGGACAAGACAATGCAATCATCGACAATTGAACCATTACTAACACTTATTCAAAATTATCAGTCAGTACTCTTTACTTCAGATAGTCAAAAATATTTTTCAGAATTGTCTAATATAGCGAAGACGCTAGATACAAACTTGTTAGTAGCTCAGGAAGAAGGTCGAAATTTACGTATCGCAATTGTCGGACAGATGAAAGCAGGAAAATCATCATTCTTAAATGCTTTATTATTTCCAATCGATGTTCTACCTAAAGCTGCGACTCCAATGACTGCAGCTTTAACTCGCATTGGTTATGCTGAAAAGCCATATGCCGAAATCGAGTTTTATAGTGTTAATGATTGGGATAGCATTAATCAAGCTGCTGAAGAATATCATATTCAATATCGAGCAATTGAACAGCAGTTATCCCAAGAAGCACCAGAAAGTCTGCCTAAAAGTCTGTTTGGTAATATAAAGAAAATAGTACCGAACAAACCTAAAAATATTGACCCTGCCATTATTCAAAGCAAAATTAGCGAAGAATTGCGCTCTTGTCGTGAGCTAGTTGATATGGCTCGTCAACTCAATTTACAACAATATTTAGGTACAAAAAAGCGGATCGAGGCTACGTCATTAGTCGAATTAGCAAATGAGTTAAAAAATTATGTTGGTAGTCAAGGTAAATTTACAGCGATTACTAAAATGTTCTCTATTTACATCAATGATGAACGTTTGCATGGTATAGAGATTTATGACACCCCAGGATTTAATGACCCTGTTATTTCTCGTGGACAACAGACCAGAACATTTTTAGGTCAATGTGATGTCGTGTTTTTATTGTCAATTGTCAGTCAATTTTTAACAGTTTCAGATTTAAGATTATTACGAGAACAATTAACAGCATCGGGTATCGACAGTAAAGCAGTATTTTTAGTGGGTTCGCAGCGTGACTTAGTCTTTCGTATGGATAGACAAATTTTGACTGATGCAAAATTATTAGCTCAACGATATCCTGTTGAAGTCCGCCCCCAAGCCACTATTTCAGCAATGATGCAATTACTTGATAAAAAAATTCAACAAATGACTGAAACCCAAATCAAGCAACATTTAAACAATCCTGATCTAGATGAAGCTTCTAAATCTCTATTAACGGTCATTCAAAGTACAAAACCCCATTTAATTTCTGCTTTAACGTGGCGAATTGCTGAAGATCTACCAAATTTATCGAGTGAATTGCAGGAACAGTATGATGCGCTGTGTTTTGATACTAGTTTTAATTTTAATGTAGAACAGCTTAAGCAGTTTTCAAATATCATTGAATTACGTCAGGTTATTGAACAGCAAAAAGAACGTAAACAGGAACTAACTCAAGCGAAAGCAGCCTTATTATTAGAAGGTGTGCAACAACGTACTCAAGCGATTCAGCAAGAGGTATTAAAGTTAGTTGATGACAAAATTGACTTATTAGACAATCAAAGTATTGAACAATTAAATGCTCAAAAGCAACTTATTGAAAAAAATATGAAAAATGGGCGTTCTAAACTTGAGTATACTATTCATCAAGAATCTAAAGCAGTTAATCATCAAGTGCGAGGATTATCCCTACAACTACAATCAGAGCGTCAAGCTTTTCTATCTATCAGTATCTCGGAAGAGAGAAAAATTGAATATGAACAATACGAAAAAAGCGGTTTTTGGTCTGGAGTGGCTAGATTCTTTGGCGTAGGTGGGATTGGGACACGAGAGAAAGTCATTGTTACACCTTATGCTCAGGTTCAGGATAGTATTGAACAGATTGAAACTTTTGGACGTACAGCTATAGGGCAATTACAACGTAGCTTAAATAGCATTATTGATATGCATAAACTTAGAAAAAATATCGTGATGGCTGCAATCAACCTATTTGACACCAGTGACCCTGATTTTGATGTGGATTTTTTTAAACTCCAAGTTAGCCAGTGTTTAGAAAGTTATGAACCCCCAAGGCTTAATCTTGATATAAGCCAAGTTGTTGATCGTATTGTGGATAAATTTGGTTTAGGAAAGGTAACCAATAGTGAAATTCAGCAGTTAAAGCAGGCACATCACCAAGCAATCGCTACGCTTTCTGAACATGTTGTGCAATTAACCAAACAGGCTGAACATGACCTTGAGCAGTATTTTGAGAGTATGCAACAAATCTTGGTCAATCAAATTATTGGTGAAATTCAAAATAATTTGCAAGATTTGATTGAACAGATTGAACAGAAAGAAAATACTTTAGAGAATCTACATCAGTTTAGACTAACACTATCTTCTTTAAATATTACTTCGTAATTCTTGAATTTATATCTAAACTTAATTAGCGTCCAAGTAAAGTAAGAACAGGTGTTCAAGTGTATATAAGAATGCCTGTTCAAATTAATGAGAATATGCAGATAACTTCATATATTAGACTTCCGTCATAAATCAAAAAACGTACAATTTATTTGATCTTAAATTAATCAGCAAAATTATTTAATTCAAGAGATAATCCTTGGATGAAATTCAAAGATATTCAAAAATTATCAGACGTTAAGTTTCGTAGGCTTACCGGTGTTAGTTGGACTACATTTAACCTCATGTTGGCCGAGCTAAATAAGCATTTACCTCGTCATATTGGTAAAGGACGACCGCATAAATTACCGTTGGAAGATCGTTTGCTCTTATGTATAG
>CABFOG010000658.1_pt1 | contig 12379 bp, 7 predicted proteins | sample 3522001 | NCBI WGS metagenome assembly CABFOG01 (sample SAMEA5312485, study PRJEB27640) | indoor metagenome | biome: indoor environment; feature: controlled; material: polymer antistatic dissipative epoxy resin | place: Italy | collected 2014-05-27
ATTATATTGAAATGATGTCTATGAATCACACACTTTAATCAATCTAGGAAACATTTCAATTTGGTTTGATCCATCTACTCAATGGTATGTACAACCACAAGGCAAACAAGGTCGAAATCAAATTCTGAAATTTAAATTCCACCTTCCACCCTTCTTCCAATCACCAGATGCGTGTAAATAAAACGCTTTATCTTGTTGAGTATTACTCACCAATTTGTAATTCACCCCACATTCCAAATTGGTACATTCAGCAATAAACGTTTGGTTTGATGGTCGAGGTTTAAAATCTGCCTGAGATAAGCAAATTGGACAGTGTGTAATATGAAGGTAATCATCATGCTGCTTTTTGATCGCTTGATAAATATGCTCAGTATTGGATGAGATACACACGGACTCTAAAGCACTTAATTGTTGAGGACTTAGTGCATTAACCAATAGTATTTGCTCATCCTTATCTTCGACATAATAATGCAAAGCAAGTTCGTTTCTGACAGATTGCGGGATTCTACCAAGTAGCAAAGCTTTGGAATAAGATTGCAATATCGGTTTATACATCCACTCTAATAGAATGACGATAAATTTTTCTACAGCTTCAAAATTAAATGGATTCACCCAAACCAATCTATCAAATTGATTAGATGCGTCTTCAGTACCTAATGCAAAAATCACTAGATTGGGTTGATGTTCTAACTCTTCTAAACTATCTTCATCAATCTCGTTCGCTATTGGGACAATGTTTAAAATGTCTCGTTGCGAACTCATTTTCCAAATTTTCAGCTCTTCATCCAATTTCAAATTAAAATCTAAATTACCTCTTTGAATTGAATAAATAGAGCTTTGATCTTCTAGCTTATGAATCTGGAAACCTAAGGTAGAAAATGCTTTGAGAATAATGAGTAAACTATATTCTTCGACATAATCATGCTGAAATTTCCAATAGCTTTCTATTTTTTCCTTGAAACTTGGTGTCTTATTTTTTTGTTCATACAACGTTGACCATAATCGATTTAAATGTCGATAATGTTGATCATAATTCAAGATATTAGTTTTATGGAGTTGATCCGCTACTTTACGATGTGGTGGTGGAATCTGTACATACAAACCTGAGGATTGAAGGATCTTAATCGTTGACAATAGTTGCTGATTATAAAGAATCGTTTCATCGAGTTGAGACAAAATACTTTCCGTTTCATCTGCAGTCAGATTTTCTGCCCAAATCTCACATAGCTGATTACGTAGTTTATAGTAGGTATCTGAAGAATCCCCTAAATTTAAAGCTGCTTGTAAATTAGCTTGCTGTTGTAATAAATCATTTAAACGTGATGCAACATAGAATCTTAATTTATCCAATAACTGCGCAAACACCTTATTTTCATAGATCAGCAGCTCATCATCACTCACTTTGGCCAACACTTTTTTCGGCCGAATCCCTACCAGACTACGTTGTTGCCAAGTCTCTGAATGCCCTGCCAAATAACGATGTGCATTATTTGAAATTTTTTTCGCACGGCTGACATCAATAAGCTCTTCGTCATAACGTATATCCATACGAGGATTGTAAGCAATATGATGCAAATGACCTTTTTCGATCACATCTTGGAGCATTTTTTCTAAAGGCTTTAATTGAGTTTCTGAATCAAAAACACGGTTTGGTACAAGTGGGTTTGGTAAACGCTCGAAAGATGCTTCAATACAGCAGACTTTAACAAGTTCACTAACATATTTGATCGATTCAGTAATAGTCTGTGCTATATCAGGTATATACGTATGTAGTGTTTTACTTGAATTCAGTCGAATTGTACCGCCATCAGCAAACAAAAAACTGAATTTTGGTATCATTACGGATTGAATTTGCTCATCTTGCTTTAGAACATATCGTTCAGGAACTATTGCATCAAAATGCAATAGTTCCTCTGCTTGTAAAGGTTGTTGCGTAAGTCGATCTATAAGTTTCATAGATTACCTTTTAAACGCTCAACATCTTGATTCAGTAACTCTAAGCTCATCACAGGCTGTTCCCCAGTAAAACCTAGATCTGACCAAACCTCCTGTAAACACGAAATAATGTCTTCAATTTTCTCAGCTCGAGTGTCATATCGACCTGTAACCTTACCTTTGCGGAACAGTTTAGTCGCAAAGAGATGATCAAGTGCTTCTGATATTGAGCCACCCATCTCGATATATACAGGAATAAAACTATATGCTTGACGTTCTAAGCGATTCCCCCAACTTACACTAACCGCTTTTAAAGCTTCTTCAAGTAAACTATTTTGCAATTGTACAAAAATGTTTTTCACTACAGCTTTATGCTTGTTTTGGGCCTGTTCAAAGCTTTGCATCAATGATGTAAAAGAGTACTGTTCAGTATTGGCATTTGTAATATCAATTTCTTCTTCACTACGTTTAACTTCCATGACATGGGCACGATCGTAGGTTTTATCTGCAAACTCTTTTGTGGTTTCATCATGATTGGCTGTACCAATGAACCAAACATTTTGTGGAATCTTAATGGCACGTTTATTGATGAATAGTTCTGGTGCTTTTTCATTGGCACTATCTAATAAATTAATTTCTGCACGATCTGGCGTTTCCATTAACGATAGGAAATCTGCAAAATATTGTTCAGGTTGAGATAAATTCATTTCATCTAACAGAATAATCTGTAGTGTATCTTTAAATTTTGGCTGTTGAGCACGGTATAATGCTTGTAACGCCTCCTTGGTATAAAAACGTTTTTCAAATGCATTAAAGTGACCTAATAAATCTTCACGGTCACGCCATCCTGCCTGTACTCGAACAATCTCGCAGTATAATTTTTCCTGATCTTCACCGATAGCATTGTTAATCGCTTTCGCAAATGCTCGTGCTAAGCTGGTTTTACCTGTACCAGAAATACCTTGTAGTAGATGGAGCTTACTCATCGCTAAACCAGCAATGAATAAACGAATATCTTTTAGACTGTAATAAAATTTTTGTTTAGCAATATTCGACTGCATGATTGAAACAAATCGTTGAAGCTCTGGTACAACTTGCAGTCCTCTCGCGTCACTTCTAAAGATTTGATCCATTTCACTAAGGCTTTTAAATGGCAATTCACCTTGCTGTTTTTCGACTAAATCATCAATCTGTGTTCGTAACTGATTAATACTCGTATCCAGAACTCGCTTATGCTCTTCTAAAACTCGTTTTTCTTGTTGTAAATGATGTTTGGCCATTACACTCAGACGTGAATTATTCAGTTCACTTTCCAATTTATTATTTTTTTGACGCAAATCGAAAACTTGTGATTCTAGATCATCACATAATTCTTCAAGGCGTTCATTTTCTTCTTCCAAGCCTTCTTCAGATCGCTCGCTTAATTTGATTCTTAATTCACGGTTTTTTTCACGCAAAGTCGTCAATTCTTCTTGAATTTCAAGTACTCCTAATCCTTCAAGTTGTCTTTCCAAGTCTGCATATTGTTGTAATTTTGCGGTTAAGGCATCAATTTCATCTAAAGCTTGATTATGGCTATGTTCCAAACTTTCATGAGATGATTTTAATTTGGTGATCTGCACACTAAATTCGCGTTGAATACTATTTTTCATCGCTTCAATGGTTGCATCATATTGATTTTTATCATTTTGCAGTTTTTGTTGCGCTTGTTCGATTTCAACCTGTTTAACAACAAGCTGATGCTGTACTCGCCCTAATTCTTGCTTTTGTTGCTCTCTATCTTGAATCCATTCATTTTCTAAGGCTTCAATTTCACTTTGTTGTTGCTCAAGTATTTCCTGTCTCTGATTCACAAAACCAGCAAGTGCTTCGGCCTCTTTCAGGCGGAGATTTTCTTCACGTTCAAGCAATATTTTTTCTTTTTCTGCTATGCGTTGTGCATTAACTGATAATTTATCTAATGCCTCCGCTTGGAGCCGATCTAATTCCTCTCTCTTTTCTTCTAAAGCTTTTTGTTTTTCAATCGCAAAACCTAATTCAGCATTTGCTTTCAGTTCCCCTAACTCCACCAACTGCTCTTGTAATTTCAATTGTGCGGATTTTAGATTCGATCTTTCTAAAGCAACTTTTTTATTCTCTTCTATCAATTCAGCTTTTTTGAAATTGATTTCTTGCTCTGAAATTTTAAGTTCTTGCTCTTGTTTTTGTAGACGAATTTCTTGTGACATTAATCGCTCATCTTCATCAGCAAGTAATTTTACTTTTTCATCGTAATCGATTTTAGTTTTGTGTGTTTCATCTAAAGCAGCTTCTAATTTTTGCAAAGCACCCTGCACCTCATGACGTAAAACTTCATCACGTAACAAGGCATCCTCTTTTTCTTTATCAACAATTACACCTGTAATTTGCTGAAATAAAGGTGAAATAGTAACTTTTTCTTTCGTCTCAACTTGACTCGATGGTATGCCATTACTTTGAAAACGATTTGCTTTTTTTGATGCTTTTGCCATTTAAATATTACGCCTCAATTGCTGTATAAAATGAAATCCAATCTAAAGTAAATTCAGATAGATTTAATGCTGTTGTTATATCTACTTCTTCGCCTGAATCATGACTGCCTTGATTACGCAACTCACATATTTCTATGAGCCGTTGTAGATCTTGCTGATATTGAGTTCGAAGTGTTAATGGATGCTGTTGATGTTCTACGACACACAATAAACTTGAAACAATGAGCGGTTTTAAAGACACATTAACGTGAGGGAATTTCCCAGCAGAATATCCGTTTGCACTAAAGACATGTGATGAGTTAACGGTTTTCATTTTTTCCAAGAGATCTTCAGAAAAATATTCACCCACTTGTAACCTTAAAACTGTATTCAGTTGATCACGGTTTAACTGTTTAGGCGTTGTATTTGCATGTTTATGTTTCCAATTACATAACATATGTTTAAAGCATGCTTCTAATGCTTTTTGACATTGGTTCAAGAGATCATCAATATCGTAATAATTACCCTTTTCTTCCAAATTTTTCTTTCGCGTGAGTAGCCTATTTAAATGCTGTGACAGATTTTCAATACGTTCAGAAAATGGGAAATCTATAGAGAGTTCAAAAGAGATTTCTTCTAACAAGCGAGTTTCAAACTCCTCAATTGTCTCTTCACTATCGATATCCTGTTTTAAATATTTTTTAATTTTTTTAGCAAAACCCTGATGTTTAGTTGCTAAATCGAAATGCAAGCTTTGTATCCATTCATCATATTTAGATACATGACATGGATCTTGAAGCTTGCAAACATGCGAGGAATCTAAACTTTCATCTAAATGCGATAATATGAAAAATGCTTCAGGTTTTTGAGGATAAAACTCGAAGTTTTTAAGATTCTGTCCATCTAAATATTTACCTTTAGGATCATCATCACGTATTAAAGTTCCCCGCAAAGCCATATTATGATTTTTAATCGTTTGATTAATTTTATAAGGTGTCGGTGCTTGGGGTTCCTTGTTTTCTCTAGGCTCAACTAAAAAAACATTAATGGATTTACCTGAATCTCGGCTTCCTTGGATGTAAGTCTTAGAATTAATCTCTTGTACATCGATCAATGCAAGATCATTTGGAATTAGACGATGCCATAATTCTCCTGTAATAGCATCTTGTACTAAATAATATACTTGCAAATCTTCAGTACGCTCAATTTCATCATCTAATGTCTGCACACCCTTAGGAGTAAGCGTAATTTTTTTATCTTTTAGATCCATCTGAATTAAGCCACGAGGTTCCAATTCTGTATCTATAATAAGGTTAACAAGTTCTAGGTCTACACCAATCCAATGTGCTAGCTCTTGACGATCATGCCGACCAATATGCAAAAATTCTAAAAGAGTCTTTTGAAAGACATTAATATCTGTTGTTTTGCTGGCAACAGGTGCCCAAATTCTCCAAATCCATATTGGCAAAAAAACCATATTTTTTTCAGCATTACCTTTTGGCAAAGCATCATAATAAGATAAAAATTGGTTAGAAAATTTTGCCATGCTGACCTCTACATAATTTTAAAAGTGCAGGTAATGCAGGCACTGCTTCCTGAGTTGCAGAATGTTCAACGAGTTCGTTATCCCCTGTAACAATCAATAATGAACGTTGACGACTAAGTGCAACGTTCAAACGGTTATCTACTCGCAAAAATCCATATGCACGTGTCAGTGTTTCATCTTTGTCTCGATCATCTAAACCATCGACATTAAAATTTTTTGGTAAAGTACGCACCAATGAAACAAAAACAACATCAAACTCTTTACCTTGGAAGGCATCGACTGTTCCAATCCGTAAACGTTCGTCTCCAATATTTTTACCAGTCGAAATAATTCGATAGTTTTCAGCTATTTTATTACCAACAGTTAATCCAACTTTAGGATTCTCCATCGCTTTAAAGATAGACTGAATTTGTCCACTATAAAAACTAATTACACCGACACTTAATTCAGGTTTTTCATCCAAAATTCTTTTTGCTTCGTGAGCGATCCATTCTGCTTCACTCAGACGATGCCAACTAGTGCCTAGGCGTTGTTGCTTTTGATCCTGAATGCATTTGAAGCCACAAACGAGATTTTCATAACCACTAATTGCATGGACAAAATCTGTCTCTGGTCTGCCAGACTTAATCGGCGGTAATTTATAATTTTCGTAAAAATTTTTACTAATAAAATCCCCTAGAATAGGATGCATACGGAATTGGGTGTCTAGCATAATTACCCGCTGAGGCTGTTGTTTTTCTTCTTCTAAACGTTGCATATTTTCAACTAAGCGCTGAAACAAACTTTGCTCTAGCATTTCACTTTGTACCGTTTTCCAATCCTCTTGTTGTGATAATTCTTTTTCAATTTTATCATCTAACATATGTGGTAATTGGCGATGGTCCCCTACCAAGATTAATCGACGTTTAGCCATTGCCATCGGAATCATTAAGTCTAAAGGTGTTGCTCTTGCTGCTTCATCAACAATCACGTTTTCAAAAACGATCTTGTTATCCAACAGTTTTAAATCTTGCATTGCATTACCAGCTGCTTGCTGACAGGTTGCCGCAAGAACAGCAGTGTAGTGAGCAATCGTTTCCTTAATATCACCTGTGGACGTCATTAAGCGATAACGGTATTTATCTAAAATCATTAAATGTGCCAATGTCTTAGATTTTTTGGCTTTATCATTAATATCGTTGAGTATGCTGTCTAATTTTAGACAGATATCTTCATCTAATAAACGCTGTAAATGCTTTGGCCTAAAATCAGGTAAACACCGATCTATTAGTTTATTTTTTAATACGCTTAATGCTGTAAAATCAACTTCTTCATTACTATTTAAATCTAAACGGATAAAATGCTCTAAAACTTTTTGTTCCTCAGCCAATAATATTGTTTGATTTTCATTTTGCTGTTGCAAAATTTGTAGAGATGCCAATACTAAACGACAACGCTGGATTCCATCATCGATAAAACTTGAGATTTTTGTTCTTAACGAATAAATGAATGGATAAAGCTCCATCATTTTTGTTGCAACAGATATCGACTGTTTGGGTTGTTTAAATTCTTCCCACCATTGTTTTAAATCATGAGAGAGATAAATTTTGTATTTTTCAGATAGCTGATCCAAAATTATTTGTATTTCTACAATACTTTTTTGCTTCTGATCTTTATAACCAAAACGCAGTTTAAGAAGATGTTCTTCTAAAGCATGATATAAAGTGATGAAGTCATTGCTTAGAATTAACTCATTTATATCTTTTTGGATGGGTGTCGCCCATTTCTCAATTGTATCCACACCTGTAGGATCATCGTCATCATTTCTAATTTTCCCACCGACTCGTAAACCAGCAATACCCATCACATTACTGCGATCTACCACATTATCAACAGCATCATGCTGATAACTTGTAAGTAAAATGCTACGTTGAATTGATTCGTGAGATAACTCACTAATACGTTGCTGTAATGCAGTAATGACTTGGGTTTTACCAGTACCTGGTGGACCAATAATAATTGTCAAATCTGAACTGTTTAATGCTAATTCTATGGCTTCTTGTTGTTTAGTAGTCGGACGCCCGCCTTTGAAAAGTGATTTGGTTTTAGCACTTTTCCATCTCTCTTTTCGTAGCGATCTAGTAGGTGTTTCAACTTCTATACCTTGCAAGAGAGCGTGCAAACTTGGCATAGGATTACGACGACTACTAATTAAATCCAACGCTGCTTGTTGTCGCTTACGTTGAATTTCTACCGCAAAGATAGACAAGTATAAAAAGCCTCGCTTATTATCTTGATCTAACGGAGGACGTCGATCCCTTTTTTCTGAAAATTTCAGAAAAATACGGTTATTTTGTGGATCAATCTGAATAATTTCTCCACGCCAAGAGTTTTTTTCAATATCTAAACCAGTTGCTTGGAGCTCTAACTGATTATCTAACCAATCAGCAATATTCAAACTTAATTGTACTTGCTCATCTTTTTTTCGATCTAATCGATCCCATTTTTTTTCAAAATCTATTAATTTTTCACGATCATCAATATAAATATACCAATAACCTGATTTATTGCCAGCTTCATAAGCATAATATTTCAAGTAGTTGATTTGATTAGCCCGATGAACTGCATCTTCCCATTGAGCATTACTATATTGCTTCCAAACCTCAATATAGTCACCATGTTGAGCGGTATGTTCTTTTAAAGCAAATTCATGGGCAAAATTATCCATTCTCTTTGCGATTGAACGGTCTTTGAATTGCAAATTACCCTGTAATGCAACTAAACGATAATTACCTCTCGGGCGTTTTTTACTAATTTTGTCTACTTGCCAATAACCATGGATTTCATTAATTTCTAATTGATAATTTTGACCGATCAATAAAATTTGACGCTCATTTTGATTCGTATAAAAAATCGAGAAAACCATAGATTTGGAATTATCAAGATCCACTACAAACTCTTCTTTAAACCAATCTATAGCAAGCTGAATATCATTCAGTGCAATTTTTCCATCATCTGCGAGTACATGAGTAATCGCTTCATCGACAGCAATATCTAGATCTAAAAAAGTATGTGCATCTGGAATAAAACCTGATAAATATAGCGTCGAGTTGTGTTTTTTGGAAAAAAACCACACTCCGCTTTGTTTAATTAATTCTTTTGCCGATGATGCCGTAATAGAATTGGTGGAGTTCAACTCTATAGGATAAATGTGATTTTCAAATTCTAAATAACACTGTTCATCTTCTAAAAACAACTGAACTTGATAGTTTTCAGGAATATCTAATTTTTCCAAACACTCAGCTTGAATCACTTGTAGCTGAGCAAGCTTAAACTCATGTAATTTCATAATACTACCAAGTGAATCGCCAAAAGAAAGAATGCATTTTTTCACTATTCATTTGTAAAGCAGAATGTGTAATGAAAAGATCTTTATTACCTTTTTGATGATTTTTTAATGTCTGCGGCTTAAGCAAAGTATAAGATTTTGATCCATCTGCATTTTGTAAGATAACGTGATCATCTGGTTCAGGCATAATTTTTAAACCTTCTTCAGTTAGAACAACCCTAAACCAAGGTTTAAGCAGTTCATTGTCAAAATAACTATGAGGCTCATGGTAAATAGCTTTCTCTTGACCTAAACTTAAAAACACTTGCTCAGAAGTCGTAAACCAAGGTTGTTCCGCCATTAACGGATCCTGATCATAGCCCCAATATCTTAAGTGTATATATTCAGTTTTTCCGTGTGGGATATTACAAAATGGACAAGTTAGACGCTGATTGACGATAAAGCTACTGAGACAATCTTCTTGCTGACATGTTAGAAGTAAAGATAAAGTTCTGTTTAATTCATAATGCCACTCAACCATAGTTGGGCGTTCATGTATTTTCTCCGCTAAACGACTTGATCCAAAGCAACGTTGAAATAATTTAAATAGGCGTTTATTCAACATTTCAAATACTGGAAAACCTTGTACAGCTATTTCATTGGAATCATCATCAACATCAAAAACCCAAGGAAAGTCGCCTCTTGCAGCTCTTTCTTCTGCAATATCTGGATCTTCATCCATAACAGCAATACCATGATTAAATGGATGCGTATGTGTTAATAACTGCAAGGCGATAACAGCAAATGACCAAGCATCTGTTTGTGTATTTGTGCCTGTTTCATTACGAATGAGTTCAGGTGCTGCATAACCTTTAGTAAAAAAATGATGTTGAGCACTCTGCTCAGCATAATGAATATTGTCAGCATCAATTAACCAGACTTGATGATGTTCAATTGAAGTTGATACAAAAATATTATTTGGTGATAAATCACCAAATGCTAAGCCTGTACCATGCAATTTCGCCAAGGTTTCCGCTAGCTCTTTTAAAATTAATAAACGACGTGCAAAACCGCCTGTATCTCTATACTTAATGATATCAAGCTGACCATCTAAGCTGTATATACGTTCTATTTGTGCGGAAAGAGGTTCTAGACCATCCATAAGCTCCATGACGTAACCCGCACGACTCTTTAAAGTTAACAAACTTAATGGCAAAGCTATTTTTAAATCTCGAAGTGGTAAACGCATCACATGTTTAAACTGTTTACATACCTCTTTTAATTGAACTTCTGGAATTACATGTGTAATTTTTACTACTAAATTCGCTTGATCTGTTTTTAAAACAGTGCCTTGACCACCTTCTCCAATTTTTTCTATTAGTGTATATGTACCTCCATGGAGGTCTTTCACGATTAATTTTTGCTTTTCATTCGTCATCTTTATTTTTTCCAAAAAACTATTCCAATACTTTTATCATCACTGTGTTGAGGTGTAGGCCAATCGTTTAACTCATGTTCTATATACTTTTTTATTCGTCTTACACTTTGCAAGGTAGCTTTTTGAATTAACATTGAAGTAAATAATTGCTCATTCAATAAATCATCACTGATTCCGTCTGTGAGTAACAGAATGCCGTGTTTCTTATTAGTTAAATGAATTTTTTTATAAGCCCAATCATCCCATTTCTTTGAATAACCCAAAGCATTGGTCTGATTGCTAAATAAATCATCGGATTTCAAACTCACTTGACCAAAACTTTCTGTTTGATAATAGATAGCACCATCCCCCAACTGAAATAGTCTTACCTCACCCTCTCCATTCCCCCATGCAAAGAGACAAGTTGTCGCTGCATCCGCTGGAAAGATATTCTTTTCCTTCAAAAGTCTTAACCAATGTAAATATATGTTCTTCGCAACTTCTTTTTCATCTAAAGAAAAATCCAACTGCTTTAAAACATCACATACTGACTGACAGGCAAGAGCTGATCCAATGTGAGACAATGGTTTAGATCCCATTCCATCACACACAGCAATACACCAGTTTTTCTTCCAAAACCGGTGTATCACAGCATCTTGATTAGATTTTTTTTCACGTAAATTGCGTGGACCAATCACAGAAACTGAACAAAGTGATAGATACACGATTAAAAATCACTTAGGTCCAATTCATCATCTGGAAGTTTCGAAAAATCTACCGTTGGAAGTTGATTAGGTGTATTACTCTGTGAACGACTACTCACGCTCATACTTACCGCTCTAAAGAAGCGATGTATTTCTTTCGCATTGTGTGCTTCAAATACTTCTGATGCTTCCAAATCATTTACAAATGCTTTTAACATATTTTTATCAGCACCCGTGCCTATCGCCATTGCCATACGCGATGCTTTTTGTGCTCTATCAGAATTTTTCAACTTATCAAAAGAGGCTTCCCAATTGTCTGTAGGAATACCATCAGAAATAAGAACAATTGTTGGTTTGTATGCACGACTAGGAATGATTTCTTTATTCTCAATCATCTCCACAGCCAACTCAAACGCCCCTCCCATAGGGGTCCCGCCTGAAGCAACTAAATCATTGGTTTGATTAATTTTCCATGCAGGAGTCAAAGGAACATGCACTTCAGCTTTTGAACCACCAAAAGTAATAATAGATACATGGATTTCGGCATTTAAACGACTTTCTTGAGATAATGTACTCAGAAAATCTTTTAAAGCGGCATTAAGTGCTCCAATGTTATTATTTTCTAACATACTACCGCTGACATCAGCCAAAATAATGACTGGTAAAGGTCGTGCTGTTGCCACTGCAAATTGCTGCATTGCCATTTTAATTTCCCCCCTCTCAATTGTTTAAAATTAGCTTCACACAAAGCTATTTATCATTTATTTTTTAATATTACGATATTTATCACAAAAAACATATATTTACATATGTTTTTTAATCAAATTTAGGTGTTTAGTCCCGGCATTTGATGGATCGAATCAATCTTAAAAAGTTCAGGTTCATCTGTCCACTGTTTGCAGATGAATTCGTAGGGAGTCAGGCCCCTGAGTGTTTTGAGTCTGCGGACGAAGTTGTATGCAGCAATAAAATCAGCAAGGT
>CABFOG010001108.1_pt1 | contig 11823 bp, 14 predicted proteins | sample 3522001 | NCBI WGS metagenome assembly CABFOG01 (sample SAMEA5312485, study PRJEB27640) | indoor metagenome | biome: indoor environment; feature: controlled; material: polymer antistatic dissipative epoxy resin | place: Italy | collected 2014-05-27
AAGCGTTTATTTTTGAATAAATATTTCACTTTTTGGTGCAAATTATCCTATTAGGTGAAGAGTCATTTTTATGAAGCAGACTTTGTGCCAAGTCTAAATAAGAATGTTCAGCATAAAAAAAGACCTTAATCTTTCGATTAAGGTCTTTAAAATTTTGGCGAAAGAGGGAATCATATTATTGATTTAAGTTGCTGTTATATATTAAGTATTTATATTTAAATTTGCACGTATACCCCCATTTATACCCCCAACACGCAAAAGTACCCTATCTTTTTCCTGTTTTTGGTTTGATTTAGGGGGCGGAGGATAAAAGTTTAATCGCTTACATAGGTCGGACACCGCCCACATCCTCACGTATAAAAAAATTTCCCTTTTTAGAAAAATGTTAACTGCTAAATGTTAAAGGTATTAGTCTATATCTTGCTATATCCCTTATATAACAAGACTTTTATTGATTTTGAGTATTGATAAAAAGTTAACTCCCGATGTTAAAAAGTTAACTTTGAGTGTTAATAGTTAACCTTGCTTGTCGACTATTGTTGACATCAATCAAGGCTAGAACCTTATAAAACCTGATATTTGATTTCGACATTTAGACAGCTCAATTTTGCGTCAACAATTATGGAAATCATGACGGTTGCAAATGATGGCAAAGAGCCTCTAGTAATCTGCTATAAATTCGTCATTGGCGAAAGTTAAAGGCATATCTTTTACCTAAATTGCTACTACGAATTTTTCGTAATACAACACCGCATAACAATGAGGTTGTGAGAGAGCAATGTATGATTCAGGCTTATGGGATGATGTACTACTCACATGATGCAGAGCTTGCGCCGTGTGTTATGCATATAGAGTTCAAACAGTGTGGCATGTGATTGAATCATGCATCCAGTACCAAGTCTTTCACACAGTGTATCGATGGCTTGCTTTCTGTCCTTGTGGTAGAATCAAACGTAATGAAGAACACTAGCTGACTGGCATGTCAGACGAGCGTAGGTACTAAAAGTACTTCGCCGTTAGAACAAATAGAAAAACATAACGATCTTTCACTTTATTTATTCAATACATCAATTAATAGTTTCTGTAGGTACTTCCTCGGGGTCACCCCAAGCGGGGGCAAAGACCTCGCATATCTCTATATCTGTGTGAATTTTAAAACCGTAGTTTATGTTTATGTCTGATTTCTTATAAATAATTGTAGTTAAAAGATAATTTTCAAAATCGAAGTAAAATAGGGACTTTAAGCCCTAAGCCACATTTCCGCCCATCCCTCGCGTGCGCGCGCGTTTTCTTGATTATTGCTTGATGGTATAGCGATTTGCTGTGTTTTTCGCTTCCATCATTTGATTGAAGCAAAATAGAGTATTTAAAGCTGCTCACCTTACTGGTGACTGTACGAAAGTTTCGTAGTTCATTAACTAGCGCAATTTTGCGCTGTCATGCTGTGTTTAATTCTCAATTTATATATTTTCTTCAAAAGTCTGACTAAATGACTAAATAGCCCTGTAACTATTGATATATAAGGCTCTCTGTTTAGCAGTCACCTAAAACCGCTATGACTAAATGACTAAACGAAAAAATTTAATGATTAATTCTATTTAGTCACTTAGTCACTTAGTCACTTAGTCAAAGCATGACTGCTAAATGGAAGCCCTTTATCTGCAAGGCTTTTAAGCTCATTTAGTCACTTAGTCACGATTCTACTAAACAAGGGTGAATTACAACGTATCTTGTCCGTCCTATAGATTCGATCTTGATATGATTTGAATCAATCAACTGCTCTACAACCATTTCCAAAAGGTTTTTATTCTTTTGCATGGGTCTAGGGCATGAAGTTTGAACATTTGAGTACGCTATGCGGTCGGTCTTTTGGTCATTGCACTTTTTGGCAATCCATTTAATAAGACGTTCCGCTTCCGTTTCGGTTTTAACCTCAATGTCTGCATACATTGCCCATTCATTCAAAGAGTGCTTAACGACCTCACAAGCCCCCTTTAGGGTTTTAGCATCAATCCACTGTAAGCCCTCAAAATAAGCGAATACAGTAGCTAAACGACGCGCTAATTGACTGGCACGACTGGCGAACGCTTGTAGGTACTCGTAGCGTTTTCCCTTGCCCTGTAATTCTTCAAACATATTGTAGAACGCTGCATCTATTTCCTTTGCTTCTTCATTCATAGGCAGAACATAACGCCCATTATGTAACTCATGCTCGGCTTTCACTTGAGGGCAGTCATCAAGTAGATATTCGCATCGTGTCCAGTAGGCTATAAGTCTATGGTCAGTGCTTGCATTCTTGTTTCGATAGATTGCATCTTGTAGGCGTGTGCCTGCTAGGTTTTCGGGAATGGTTAGAATAAATCTAGGTAAAAAACCTTGTCCCCTTAGCACTGGGTCTTTTAATGCCTCGGCTAAAACTTCATGCTGTCCCTGTAGATTGAATGTGAGCCGAACGTCATAAGCTCGGCCACTGCCGTTTAAATTAGACTTGGATCGGGTGCGTTCCACAAAACCATCATCGAATAACTTTGCATAGCCCCCTAGTGCTTGGTTACGTGTATCAGCTTTCATGCTATGGCCACCAAAAAATTGACCTGCTTCATCACTGGCAATGGACGCATTATTTAAAACGCCGTCAATGAAAAGCCCTGCAATAGATTCTAGGGTGATGTCACTGTATAGGGTGCTAGGGTCGTTAGGTGGTGGATTCTCTGCACAATATGCCTCACGGTCTTTTTTAGGTAATCCAGCCTGTGCGCTTTTCCATTGCTCAAGGTCACGGCGGTATAACTCGTACTGCTTGCGCTCGTGCTTAATAATGGCCTGATCTGCTAGGTTTCGGCTTGTACTCTTACGGCTGCCACTTTGCCCCTCTGTAAGCAAAAATAAGCTACATGGCTCTCCGTGTGCATTAAATGGATGAGGTGCATTTACTTTAGTTTGGGCAATATGCGACATAGCACCAATAACACATTGGGCAGTCATGGCAATTGGTGATTGCACATGCTCAGAAATAGCCCTTACCGCCTCTTGTGCCAGTGGTGGCAGTGCATGGATCGGATAGGGATTTAAAACGGTTTCTGATTGAGATAACGGCAATAAATCACCCCACTCGGCAGGATTGCTTAATAGCTCAATAGCCTCATCAATAAACGCCAGTACCTCACTTACACTTTCATGCTGGCTTAATTCGATCTGAAATTCACTTACACCAATTTTTAAATACTGGCATAGCAGTCTAACGGCCGTGTTTTGCTCCAGCTTTTTAAATGGCTCAAGGTTTATATGCTCAATTCTGACAGGTAAATAAAGCTGCTTATAGCCTGCCTGTGATAGCTGATTAATAACGAACTGTATTTGCTCAAAATCAAACGGCTTGAGTTCTATTTGGTGTTTATTGCATAGGGTAGGCAGTAGCACCAAAGCCACGGCGTAGCCAGTTTGGGCAATCTTAAAGAATGCCTCTAGGCTGTACGTGATAATGACAGGCTGGGCATGGTCAAAATCACCATACCTTGCAAAACCTTTAGCCAATCCATCAGGTATGACGGCCACGCTCTGCCCATCTTGCATGACTGCACACTGTACAAGCTCCATTTGCCCATCATAGATAGGCATAATCAAAGGCTGTGCATAGGTAACGCCGTTTATATCCACATTGCCATCATCAACATAGATCGGCTGCTCAGGACTACCAAAACGCTGAATAATGGGATGATTGATATATGCATCATCCAGTGGATTAAGTAATGTGCAATTTGCTAAGATGGTATCGGGTTTGATGGAGGCGGTGATATTCATAGTGTCACCGCCTTTTTATTTGTGCTTAAGTCATCTAAACGCTGTTTATGTTTTTTCTGCCATGTTGCCCAAAACTTATTAGGTGTACTTCTCATTGCGCCATCAGCATGTAAAGCACCCTCAATGCGTATAAATTTACGGTCAGGGTATTTGGCTTGCATCTTATCTTTGAATTGCTTGGCTTCCTCAATTGAGTAAAACGGCGCATTCCAGTCACCCATTAGATTAGGGTCGCAATTCTCCATACCTACAGCAAAATAATGACAATAACTTGGTGCATCTAACCAAGCATTTAACCATGCTTGGGACTGTTCGCTTAATAGATTTTCAGTCGTATCTTTAGAATTGATTTGATTAGGCATGATAATGCGCTCCTAGATTTGATTTAGAAGCTCTGCCAATTACGACCAAGTAATTAAGGTGGCAAAGCTGAAAGGGGTTGGTCGACCAGTAATCTAGGTAACTGGCACACTCGAAAGTGTCCCCCTCCAGCTTCGCCATAACATGCGAATGCATAGAGATATTACGCATACAAAAAAAGCCCTTAAAGCGGACTGTATGCGCTAGATATTCATAGCCGACCAAAGCTAACTTTGAGATTTTGCTCAAAGCCCAATTAATATAACCATACTTGGGCATGTTAGCAATATTGAATGATTTATTTTTCATGCGTCAAACTCCTCTCGTATGATTTCTAGGACTTCAATCATTTGCTCTTTGATTTCTGCCATAGAGAAAGTTTTACCCTCCTCAATATCAATAATTAAACCGACTGCAACATCGTAGATATTGGCTAACCGCATTTCGTCATCGGTCATAGGCTGGCTGTCGGCTTGAGTTTCGGATTTAAAACCTATGATTTGGCTCATCCCTTCACCTCACTGCACACGGTTAAAATTAGAGTTCGGATTAATCAAAACGCCGTCATTTGATAATCCGACCTGCTGGCGGTTACTCATCATTTGTAATAACTGCTGCTCTGCTTCTTCAAAACTAATGCCGAAATGCTTTGCAATGTCCTCTAACTGGTACATAGGTTCGCCGTCATCCGTATAACCGCTTGGCGGTGGCAATAAGTTTAGTTCTTTGGCCTTTTGGTGCATCTCTGCTTTGATATGCTCAGGCGTGTAGTGCATTGTCAAAATAAGTGCCTGCTCAGTGATGGGGTGGTGTTCTCCGTACTGCTCGCACATTGCTTTGTAGTGGTCAAAGGCTTTGAAAAACTCAGGGTTTACATATTTATTCATTGTCTACCCCCTCAAAAGTTAGCTGTAAATTTGCTTTGCATGTTTCAATGCGGACGGCGTTTAAATGCTTTTCGTGTTTACGGCGGTGCATACCTAAGCTGTGAAATGTGCCTTTGTCCTTAGACACTTTTTCTTGCATACAAAGGCGGTTTAATTCATCAAAAGCGGTTTGTCTTGCTGTGACTGAATAGCCCCCAATCTTACGGATGGTTGGCAGTACTTCTGCAAATACCCAGTTTTGAAAGTTGAGGGCTTCTTTTTTATTAGATCGGAAGATAACTCGATATAGATTTTCCTCATTGATGAATGCGAGTTCTTGCATACCGCCATTGGTAGAAATACGAATCTTATGCACCCCTGTAGGGTTTAATGCTCCTTGTCGCTTAGGGGTTTCGTTTTTAACATACCCCCTTGAAATCTGTAGCAAGTCGGAAGAACGTGAAATATTCAAAACCTTACAAATATCAGTAAGACAAAATAACGGTTCACCATTTGCATCAAAGGCAACACGAACGCCGTGTTCATTGAAATTAAAAATAGATGGATTCATGCTTGCACCTCTTTTAATTCATAACGTGCATGTGTGCCTTTGTTATTAAGGTTCGGCTCTTGATGAGTCACGATGTCATGACCTTGCTTACGCAGTCGCTCTACAACGGCACTAAGGCGGAAGCAATCAAAATGGTGAATCGCCTCTGCCTGTGAAAGGGTCTTACCTTGTTTGAGGTGGTTCAGGACTTGGGTTTGATGGTTATTCATGGTTAAGCCTCCAATCCTTTGGACTGCATCCATGCCTGAATATCCGATAACCGCCATACGGTTACGCTGTCAGATAATTTGATTGGGGCAGGAAATAGACCACGCTTAACCCATTGCCATATTGTTTTATCAGATACACCGATCAAGCCTTTTGAGGCAGGGCGAGCATTAATATTTTTGCTTTTACCTTTGTTGATACCACTTTTATAAATGTGAATGGTCGCTTGCTTTTCGGGATAATTGGCAAGGTCTTTGATGCGTAAAAACTGTTCTTGATTGAGAGATGACATATACACCCATCCTATTCATAGATTGAAATAGAGAGCCTTTGCAGTTCGTTGCATTGGCTTGATGGGTGCTAGTATCAGTATGATTCTAACTACATTGTTCTAGTTAGAATGTTTAGTCTGCTAGTTAGAATTTATTTTGTATTTTCAAGTGCAAGTTTAAGCCAATCGCCGATTACATCTTTGCTAAGTGGTGTGCCTAGTCGCTCAAGTACAGCCATGATTTCCTTATTAGAATCTCCATATGGTTGGGTAATATCTAGCTTATTTAATTCGCATAAAGCACTAATTATTTTTGAAGCATTATTTGCTGTTCTTGAATGAAGCTCTTTATGCTCATGTGATTTATAATTTGCTTTATGGTTACGATGGCTAAACCCATCCTCTATAATTTTACTTGGTAAATCATAATCACGATAAATTAACTTATCATTCACTATTTTTAATAGTTGGGTATGTGTAATTAGAATGTTTTTCATTTTTATAGATGGATAATAAAAACTATCGTCATCATCATATTTTTTTGATTTTGGCTTACACTCTTTATCATTAAGCGTAGTTGGGTAGATTGCTAAAAAAGCTATCTCTTTCAGCTCATTTTCATCAAATATTGAAAAAGGTGGGTATCCTATTTGCTGTGAAAGGTAATTTTGTAGAGAATTTTGCTCATTTTCAGATTTTAAAATATCTTGAATACATAACAATGAATCAAACCAAGGCGTATCAATAGGCAAACAATTTTTATGCGCAACTAAATAATTAATTGCATCACTATTTAACTTTAAAAGCACGCTATTAAATAATGAAGCTCTTTGTATGAAAATTTTAATATCGTCAACCATCGCAGAATAAGCCAACTTTTTTTCGGGATTAGTTGAGTTAATCGGAATATAGCAGTCAAAATCTAGTGTCCAGTCACCATGAAAAAGGATATGAAGATCAATTTGGTAATTTAAGGCTAATACTAAAATGGACTCAGAATTATAAATATCTGTTTTAAATTTATTATTAAGCACGCTAGATGCTTGCTCTAGAGTGTAGTAAGGTAAATTTCCCACTCATGCCTCCCACAGCACCCAAAATAGAAAAGGCTAAGCCAGTCGGATGGGTGTCCGACTTGTCGAGAGCTACTCTAGGCTTAGTGGTTAAAAATATATCAGATAGTGGGGTAATTGCACGTAATGGATTGTTTCTGAAAGTCTTAACTTGTCGCTTTATTTAAGCACGCTTATTTTTTGGAAATGGGACAACATTCTGTCTAAGGCTATCAATGAAGTTTGCCCATTCCTGCATCATCTTGGCTCTGTACTGTAAGTGTTGAGCATGGTTATAAGCCTGTGACACGGCGTTACCAGTCTTATGAGCAAGTTGGACTTCAATAGCATCATGCATATAGCCCTGTTCATGTAGGGTGGTAGATGCAAGCCCCCTAAATCCGTGACCTGTCATTTTCCCCATATAGCCCATCGTTCTAATGGCACTCAATAAAGCATTATTGCTAATTGGCTTCGCCGTGCTGTGGTTATAAAACACAAATTGCTTATGACCAGTTAAGGGATGCAGTTCTTGTAAAATCGCTATGGCTTGAGTAGATAGGGGGACAATGTGGGGTAATGCCATTTTCATTTTATGGGCAGGGATACGCCATTCATTAGTATCAAAATCAACCTCACTCCATTCCATGTTGATAAGCTCTCCAGTACGGACGAAAGTTAAGGTGATGAATTGCAAAGCTGATTTAACTAAAAAATTGCCGTGGTATTTATCCATGCGAAGCAAGAAAGGGGGAAACTCTGAAATATCAAGCCTAGCCATATTTCTAACTTTTCTAGGCTTCAATGCTTCATGTAGATGTGGGGTCGGGTCATTCTCAATAATGCCCTTACGAATTGCAAAACGGAATACACGACCAACCAAAGGGATTGAGCGTTTAGCCATTTCCTGTGCGCCTCGATCTTCAATTCTTTTGGCACACTCAAAAACATCCTTACCTTTTATTTGATCAATAGGTAATTTCCCTAAGAAAGGAAAAATATCTTTTTCAAAAACGGTGAGGTCACGTTGATAAGTTCCCTCCTTAATCATGTCCTTTCGGTTTTCCATCCACTCAAGGGCAAGCGTTTTGAAAAGGTTATCTTGATCTATTTCTTGTTGTTGTCTTTTCTTGGCTTCATTTGGGTTTATACCTTGCTGAATAAGTAGCTTGGCTTTATCTCTTTCTATTCGGGCATTGGCAAGTGAAATATCGGGATAAATACCAATACTGAATACACTCTCTTTGCCATTAATCCTAAATTTTAAACGCCAGTACATGCCACCAGTAGGCAGAACCTCAAGATACATACCTTTTTCATCGGCATATTTAGCCCTTTTTTCTAGTGGCTTTATCTTTCTAACCTTAGCATCTGTAAGCATGGCTGCACCTTTTGGGGGTATAAATAGGGCAAAAATCAATTTATACCCCCATTTATACCCCCAGCAATAGAAAGATTGCAACAGATTGCCTGAAATTGCATAGGCAACAAAAAAGGCTTAAACCCTTGTAGATTCAAGCCTTTCATCATTGCATTAGATTGCATTTCTTTTCAATTTGGCGGTGAAAGAGGAAGTCATAATTATGATATAAGATGCTGAAATATATAATAATAAATTTATATAATTTTAAATATACCGACAAATATACCGACAAGTGAAAAAAGTTGTGGAGTTGCTACACGTATCGTCAATTAGATTCCTTAACTCTCGATTTGGGTAATTTTATATATTGAATGAGTTTAATAGCAGAAAAAATATAAATGGTTTTACTGTTTCTTCCAATTTTTTTACTGGTCGAGTAATTCGAATAGTTGGGTAACTTTATGGTAACTGTTGTAAGTTATTTTAGGTATATTGAGCCGAGTATCTTTGAGCTAGTTACTGAATTGTATTGAGTAACTCACTTATTCACTTTTCAAAAGTTATTTTTATTTATCATAGTATTTTCTTTAATCATAAAAAATAGGGGGTTATATGGGGCTTATCTTTCTAGTCATTCATGCAGTTGTTTCTTTTGCTGTCGGTAAAGTAGTTGTTAATTCAAAGCCAGAAATAGTCAATTGGTCGATAAACAAAAAACAAGCTGTAGCACTAGTCTGGTTTTTCTTAAGCATACTGGTGTGGTTGGGCTTTTGGAAAGCAATAATGCAATTAGACTTCGCTATTGAGAGTCATCTCTTTATGAGTATTGGTACGTCAATTATTATGGGTATGATTTTTTACCACGCTTTAACCCCTAAAAAACAAACAAGTTAAAAACAAAAAAAGCCGGTATTACGCCGGCTTTTTTAAATTGATTACTTCTTCGGAAATAGTATCCCATACATCCCACACCACTCTAGATAATAACAGTCAAGGGTAGTGTTACATGGGTTTGATTAATTGCTCTAAGTGCTATCGCTGGTCTAGGTACGGGTTGTATTCACTCATCCACTCTAATCCTTTCACTGTTTTACGCTTCTCTTGCCATGACTGGTTAGACTTTTTGAAGTTTGTTTCAGCTAGTTTCTGATTGAACTTGACCGGATAACGTGGGTTGCTCTTGTTATACTCGCGGATCTCCTGCTTAACGGTGCGAACCTGAGTACGATCCCCGGATTCAAGCGCATTAACATAGCGCTCTTTCCATCGTGCATTAACATAAGTTTGCGCCGATTTATCCTTCATTTCATAGCCACGTACACGACCTTCTTTGGCAATGCTGGCTGGTTGTGCATCCAGAATCTTGATAACACCTTCCCACGGCGTAACATCATTGGTTTTAACGCCAGTTTTCATGTTGCGATAATCGCCGGTGGTTGCAGCAATAGCACCTTGCCCCACGCTTGTAATCGCTTTCGGCAATAATTGCACGCCAGATTGCCCATACGCACCGACCTGAGCCAGTGCGACTGATTCCTTCACCTTCTCAAGTAATCCACCAATAGGTCCTGCAATCTGTGAAATCTCGGAAGATTTCATATAGTCGCTGGTTGTTGGGCTGAAATATGCAGTCGCTGGAATTAAGTCACCCATACCCATACGACCCTTAACGTCAATCAATGGGTTTAAGTTCACGATACCATCCATTAGAGCCGTATTTACTGCGCTACCCATCGTCTGCCCAAGTGCATCATGCAAAGCGATTTGGATCTCGCGTTCTGTATTAACCGGTTTACCGACTAATCCACCGGCAGTTTCGATACCGTCAAGAATATCGCGTACAAATGGTAAGCCTGTCGTACCAGAAAGGGCCATTAAGATTCCCAGCATGGTTAGAACAGATCTGGATACACCAAAACCAACTAAGGCGGCCATTTTCTTTTAAAACTCGTCATCTTCGCCACCATACAAGCCGGATTTTTGCATTCGTACCATTTGCTCAATGTAGGCAATCATAAATTGCTTATACATCATCAGGACGCTGCCGACATTGCCACGTGATACACGCGGACGGTTGCCCTTGTTATAGATTCCCTGTGTTTCCTGAATAGTTCTGACTGCAAAATCATAGGCATCTTTAAAGCCTAGTTTCTCCAATTTGTTTTGACCCATGCTTTCAGCAACGTCCAGGGCTGCAAATAATGAAGTGCGGCGGTTGACGGTTTCCGATGCTTGAGCAAACAAGCCAGACGCATGACTGACCAATTGCCACGTACTTGCACCAAGGCCAGACTTACCACGCTCTAAACCTTGCATCATCCATGTGTTTTGTGGGTCCAGGTGACCTTCTTTTCTGGCACGCTCATAATATGCCTTATATTTAGGGTCCATTGCATCGGTGCCTTTTCTCCAAGTGATAACAGCTTTACGGAAGGCTCTTAGAATAGTTCCTTTGTCTCTGCTGTACTGCATCAAGTAAGGGAAGGTTTGCAGTAGTGGCTGGGTTAAGTTCACCACACCAAACATGGCTGAGAATCCCATATACCAGACAAACGCAAAGTTTTTAACTGCTGCAAGTTCTTCCTGAGTATCGAGCGAATAATCACGCAACCGGATAGCATCCTCTTGAAAGGCTGGATCTTCGATATTTGTGATTGATTCATCAATGGCTGGGTTGTAGCTCTGGTTTGCTGAATAACGCGCATTCGACATAACAAACGATGCTAGGACGCGCTTTAAGTCACTATCAAAACCATCAACCCCCTGGCGTTTCAAAATTCGTTTAAGTGCAGGGTTATTCTGGACGGCGTACTTGATATACGCTGTTTCAGCATCACCAATCGGTAAACCTGATTCTTTAGCGAATAACGCCACGGTTTCAGGACTTACGCCCTGGAACAGTTTGTGTTGTAACTCATTAATCTGACCTTGCTCAATTTCATAACCGGCTGGAATCTTCGACTGGTCATAGTTCCGATAGAATAAATTGCGTTCAGATTCACTTTCGAAGTGTTGGCGATATGCAACATCCCCTGTGGTTGGGTTATAGATCCGCACAAAATACTTACCAAAACGCATTAGCGGTACATAGCCTTGGTCTTTCAGATCGTTGGCTTTCTTAAATACCCGGTCAATCGCTTCAATTGCAGCCTGTCTAGCTTCTGCCTTCTCTGGTTTGCCCTTGGTCAATGTATCTATGCGTTTTAGGATCTCATTGTAATGGTCCACAATATCCAAATCTTGAGCGGCCAGCTCCAATACTTCCTCATTGGTTCCGCCCAGGTGTTTATAGATATTTGAGAAGGTTGTATTTGCAAAGGTGTCTAATGACG
>CABFOG010001052.1_pt1 | contig 11265 bp, 10 predicted proteins | sample 3522001 | NCBI WGS metagenome assembly CABFOG01 (sample SAMEA5312485, study PRJEB27640) | indoor metagenome | biome: indoor environment; feature: controlled; material: polymer antistatic dissipative epoxy resin | place: Italy | collected 2014-05-27
CATCGAAATGAAGCCTCCCACAGCCAATATGACTACGTTTACCGATCAGAAATCTAGCCAGGATATAGCAACGGATCCTCGGCCAGAAGCTGAACCGAAAGATGAGGGATTGACTACTCCAGAGCAGACGAAAAATAAGCGGATTCCAGTAACCGAGCACATTGAACAGGAACCGGAAAAAAGGGGCTTTTGGAGCCGTTTTTTTAGACCCTATGATTAACCACGATTGTTTAACTAATATGAACAAAGTCGTGAAACATTGGTCAAAGAATAGGCGTGGAACGTGAAAAATCATAAAAAAAGCCCAAACGGGCTCGATTGGGCTATCAACTATAAACTACAGCATTGATTTCTAAAGATAATTATAACGCATTTCGTATAAGGTGTATTATGTTAATTTTAGAAAAAATAAATAATCACGAAGGCTTTATTGCACAAACATATAATTGATTTCAATAAATTTATATTTCAACCAAAAAATCAATAAAAATATTTTAAATCATATAGTTATGAGATCTTTATGCAACAAAGCCCTTTATATCGAATTTTTACAGTTTTTTAAATCTGTCAATGCGTAAGTCCTCTTTATATTCTTTAACGCATATTCCTACATATTCTTTTTTATATTTTTCAGGTTTATTTTTATATAAATTTGCTACTTTCTTATTATTTAGAATAGTTTCTAACGCTCGTAATCTATTGTTTTTTACTTTATCTAGATCTGAATCTATCACTTCTATATTATTATTCTTATGTTCAGCTATAGCTTTTTCAATGGCAATTTCTTTAGGTGTTCCATTTAATACATCTAAATAAAAATTAAAGTCTATCGTGCAAAGGTCATTAAAAAATTGAGGATTGTTAGCCAAATATTCTTTTTTAGCTAAAGACTTTCTTACTAATTCTTCTTCTTCAGCTAAAGACTTTCTTACTGATTCTTCTGCCTTTTTACCATTACATCCTGTTAAATCATAGGTTTTATCTACCCCGAGTACATCTTCATAGGAAAATATTACTTTATCTTCTTTTGTATAAGCGAAAGGTTTGAATCCAACATACCCACCATACGAATTTTTCGAATTTGATTCTCCACATACGAATTTTTCACCTACGGTATTAGTCACAATTCTTAAATTTCTAAACTGAGTAGATTCAGGATCTTTCATTCGGTTTTTTATTACTTCAGTCGCATTCTTGATTGTTACAGAGTTTTTTGAATTATCTTTAGCATGAATATAAAAAGGGCTTAAGCATATAGTTACCATTAATAATTTATTTAACATTTTATATCTCCAAATTTTTAATTGTATTTTAGACTTACCTGATGTTATTCCCAAGTAAAAATGTCCTATATGGACATTTCCAATGTCAAGCACAAGATTCAGATTTCGTTGAACCGTACCAGGTTTGTCGGAGACTTTTTATTTAAGTTAGGCCACCTGACCTAACGGATTAATTTCACCTATAGCCATATTCAAATCATCTAGTTGACTATCATGCAATAACCAAATCGATTGAGATTCAGCTAATTGACGTGCTGATCTCGTATAATCACTATACGAGAAAGCGAGCTAAATCATTAACAGAAAGTTAAATATGTAATTGGTTTAGGACAATGTATTATTGACACAACTAATTGATAAAAATTTAATTTTATGAAAAAACTAGCTATAACTCTATTAGCCTCAACTGCTTTAACATCTGTACTTGCTGCTCCTAAAAGTAGTACTTCAGCACTCTACCCATTGGATAGTTTCAACCCTCAGAAATTCACCGCATCTAACATCAAAGAATTTCTGAAGAAGTATTCTTCAGAAGCAGACATAATTGTAAAAAAAGGGGAGTTCGAGACTACAGCAGAATATCGAGCTAGATTGGCAAAAGGAATACAAACTAAATCATTAGACCCAGACAAAATTTATGCATTCAAACTGGATTCAATCTCTGTCACATATGATCCTGATGAGGCGCAATATAATGTAAGAAGTACTGAAGGAAACTTATTTGGTCGACGACTTATTTTGGGTACAAATTATGAAACTACGATCCTGATAAGCAACTTGTCACCAAAGGGCTACGTTAATAAAAATTTTTACATTGAATCATCAAAACCTTTCTACAATGTAAATTCTGGTAATTTAACATTCTCAACTGATATTGAAGTCGCCAAGAAGAACGCTAGCTGCAAAAAACAAGTGTATGTATTTGCAAAACTCAATGGACAGGTTTATCAAAACAGCCCATATAATGCTCCAATCAACAGGTTTGATCCAGATTACACAATTCCCATGGATGTAGTAGGTATGGTATTGAAATGCTCGACAGGGACTGTCTTATCTGTCTATGAATCAAAATTTCAACAAAGCTCTTGAGGAAATTTGTCAAAGACTGATTGATGTAATAGATAAATCTTTAGATAGCGAAGAAGACAAAAATGAAGTAAAGAATGTAATCTATGAGTTAAAAGAAGCTAATACTAAATCAAGTATTAGAAGTGCTTATAATAACCTAACTACAGTAATGTCAAATCACATAACTATTGGGACTGAAATTTTAACTAGCAATATTTTACCATTTATTAATCAATTATTTATGTTAAATTAAATATTATAAACATATAAATTTTCCACAAGATATTTGAAAAATTTTCAAATATCTTGTTTAGGAAGAAAGATGCCACGGATACATTGAGGATTTATAATCGAAATTTGTATATGACTGTGCTGTTTAAACCCTGCATTAGGATATAGATCTTCTCCCTCCCAAAATGCAGCTCTTACAGAATCAAATGGTTCTCCCTCTTTTTCAGCCATCTGAATGGCATATAAAATCACAGCACAATCCAATTCTCTTTTTTTAAAGTCTATATCGGTAGTTGTCCAAGCAGTATTTTTAGGTATTTCCTTACCTTCGGCTTCTAACTCTTCGACCATAAATGTATATGCATCACCCACATAATCTAACCAGTATTGATCGAGAAGGTCGAGGCAATTTCCTAGATCTATAGTTGCACCGATAGCAAAAGGCTTCTTTACGCTTGTATCTTTTCTTTGGCTTTGTTGCTCAGCCCACATTTGAGCACGAGCAAGACTATTCTCCCAAAAATAGATGCCGTGACCTAACCAATCATAGTCGTTTTCACTAGGAAGTAATTCATCTTCACCAGCAATTATTCGCTTACCTATTGATTCATCTAAACCATGAAAACCAAGAACTAAATTAGAACGACGACTATACATTTAATTATTTAGCTCTAGCCTGATCAGTATTAGTAGATGATTTAGAAAAGAATTGGTCATTATAATTACCACTTGCATCAAGAATTTTGGCATCTTTCAAAAATGCTAATCTAGCCTGATGATCACTCTTACGGGCTTCAAAAGAACGACGAGCCTTTTCTCTTAAGCTTAGGGCTTGAGTTTGCATAATGTTCTCCTATTTCATGTTTAGTATAGCAAAAATAGAAATGTCCCTAGATTAAAAATTGTATAGCTATAATCTATTTAACATAAAATCTCTTATGCGAAATTTGAATTGTAAGTCCCAGTTAGCTTCAATCTTGGCTTACTTTACATTTTTTAATTTTAAAAGTTCCACGACTCGCTACTCGTTGAGCAAGTTCAGGATTACGCCCAGATAGGTGTTTAATCACAATTGGGGTTCGATTCGGCATTTTACTCACTAAACTATTATTTTCGACATACAGCACTGTTCCCTGTTGAACAGCGGCAATAAAGCACTCTTGGAGTACACGAGCTGCTCTGCTAGCAATATCTGATTCATTGTCATCTTCATCAATTAGATCTACTGTTGACATAGTGCCGTACTCCCAATTAGCTGATATATGAATCATATTACAAGTCGGGTAGACAGAATAAAGAACTAGAGACCTTTCTACATATAATGCTCTGATCGACACACACAATAGCTTCTTTTCAAATCAAGGTAGGTATTATGTGTGATCTTAATTTTATGTTTAATTTCAATTATTTACGCCAATCTCAACTTAAAATAAGATTTTCGAATTGAATTGGTGAATGACCAAGCTTTTTATTTAGCACCACACAAATTGTATGCGACAGAATTTTACGAGTTATGCGGTGGGTTAAATGCCATAGATCTTTTGCCCTCACTTTCTGAATGTGAAAGCGATCTGTTAATTGACCAATCACTGTTTCAATCTTTCTTCTGGCTTTCATCAGTATTTGCAGTGTCTCTTTAGGTCTGAAATCTATCATGTTTTTTCTAAAGGGTGTTTGTAAATCAATACCCTGATATTCATAATATCGTTTCAATTCTGGTCTTAAATAGCCCTTATCTGCTCCCAGTAAACCGTAAATATCATTCGTAATTTCAGGTGCAACATCTCGCTCATCACAATGAGCAGGTGCAAAGGTATAACCCGAAATCATGCCTGAAAGATTAATGACGATATGAGCTTTGAAACCATAATATTTTTCTTGTTTTGCAGCACAATAACTAAAACCTGCGTATTCTTTAAAGTTTTTATGCTTTCTAGCTCTGGTATAACTACAGACAGGGAGTGGGAAGCCATCAATAAAGTGAATGTTATCTGAACCATAACGCTGAATGAGCTGTGCCATAATGGATTGACTGACATGCCACAGGTTTGCACAATGTTTACAGAAATTGGGATAAGATCCTAATTTTGGAAACCATTCTAACCAATTGTTTTTGAAATACATCCAAATATTTTTGTCTGTATCTAAACCAAGAAATTCACCTACTATTTGCATAGTGATGATTTCTGCATCAGTAACAGCAGGCGGAAAACCACGAGTTCTCAGGGGCTGAGTAACAACAATGGGATAAAGTTCTTCTATGATTACATAGACAAAAATGATAAATTCTTCAATGGACATAACTTTGCTTTAATTTCTTGGTGGAAACTAAAATAGGGTTATGTCCTTTTTATTTCAATCACTTAAAAAGTTGAGATTGGGGTAATTATTTATAAATATTAATGTTTGAGTTTTATTTTTGCCATTTAAATATAATAATATTTAAAATCAAATACTTATATTTTATAAAAAATTTAAAGCTTAGCAACACACATCATAGCTACCTAATTTGACTTAATTAGGTAGCTATGATGTGTGTTGGTATTAACCATCTTATTGAATTTCAGTATTTTACTAACAATTTAATTATCTATAATTTTGATAATTTTTTATGAAGCCAGCTATCAGCCGACACAAAATTTCTACCCATTTTTAATCCTGGATATTTAAAATCTGTAGAGAGTTCGTCATTCAAAAATTTAGCTGCCAGAGAACCAAATGAATCATATAATTTTTCAGAAATTAGAAAAAATGAATAGGCACTGCAATACTTGTGCTAAATCTTATGCACTTTTGACTTTGTTGACTCTAATCACTTTTTTTATCTATTTTTTTAATCATTTCACATTAGAAATTCTCTTTACAGACCCCAATGCCCTATTACCGGTGATCAAAATGGAAGCGTTGGCACTTGGGATAATGCACATTGTTTACTGCTTCTTTTTCAAATATGTCGATAAAAAACTTCAAATATTCGGCTTAGATTCAAATAATCTGAATGAATACATCCAGCGGAATCAGGCATTTTTCCAAAAATATTAAGGTATGGCTTCTCCAGTGGAACTCATGTCTTGTAATACATCAAAGACAAGTCTTTCAATGCCTGAGCGTGCTTTATCGCTGTCCGGATCTAGCCAGGACAGCGAAGGAAATTCGGCACAAAGGCCAACAAATTCTCGATCTTCGGCGGACCAGTTCACGCTAAATGAGTAACGGGCTTCAATCTTAAAATCGAAAAAAGCTTTCATATATTTTGCTGGGTGTTTGGCCTCACTCCTCAAGTCGTCAATTTCTTGGCGGCTGAGATAATCATCATCAGGATATTTCGGCATAGTTCACCTTTAGTCTTTAGTTTTTTGCTTGTTTTGTTTGTTCAAATAGATCTGATCTGCATTTCTACACGCCATTTCAAACTCTTTCATATTGCAATTTTTTTTGGCTGTAAATCTTACATAGTGAAGATTCTTGGGAAAATACATCTGGTTCAGTTTTTTCTGTTCCGGATCTCGAGCATTGAGGATTGATCTCATCCTGGCCTGTAAAGTGCCGATTTGATGACGTGTCCCATGAAAGTTTCCCTTGGAACTAAACCTGAAGGTGGCTTCTTTCAAGCGGTCAGCCTTTTCAGTAGAAATTAAATCAAGTTTTTTATTCAACTCCCAGGTAGCTGATTGCATAAACTCCTCTGACAGATACCAGGTGAATCTGATCTTTTTTTGAGAATACCGCTGAAAAAAATCCAGATGCTTTTTACGAACGCCACGTAATGCACCGGTCAGCACTTTCAACCGCTCGTTATAACTGACTTCAGGATCAAACTGAATCCCAAATCTTCGCAACAGGAATTCACTCACTGATGCCTGATTCCAATGTGTATGTTCATTCTCTAAAAAAGCAAATCCGAAAATCCGCTGAATACTTTCAAAACGTTTTTCTTCAAAGGCATTAAAAGGCTGAAACAGGCGGTAAACGTGCTTCCGGTTGCTATCAATGGTTTTCATCTGCTTCGCGTGCACATTAAAAATCACGCCAAAGCGTTCCGGATGATAATAGACCCGAGAAAACTGCGGTTTAAGATCCATAAAATCGATGTACTGTCCAAGCACATAAGCACCGAAGCGTAATAGTTTTTCTTTTTTAGTCGTCAAAATACTATTCAGTTTTTGCTTGCGTAGCATACTCGAATTCTGAGCGAGTATTTCTTGTAGCGTCAGCTTGCTTCTTCGTGCTTCACGATAACCGGTGCTGAATAACCAGAACTGGAACACCTCACTTTTTGCCGGATCATAATTGATCACAAGACTCCACACTGGCTCCCCGTAGTCTGATTTTTTCTTACGCGCTTGCTCACCGAGATCCAGACCATACTCTAAAATTAGTTTCGGAATCAGGTTTTGAAACTTCGAAAAAGGCACAACATCAGAAAACCAGAACTTTGCTTTTCCATTGGAAACGCATTGCATGATACTGAGCAGGCAGTCAGTTTTTGTTGTTGTGTAGTAGATCATAAATCAACCAAAACCTGAATTTTTGCGGAAAGCATAAAAGTCTATCTTTTATTTTAAAGAATCACAAAACCATTTTTCACTAAAAATGGTTTTTTTTTAAGCGAAGATGGGTTTTCTGTAAATAAGAGTTCCTGTGGACCCGAGCAAACAGTTGTTTTTAGGTTTTTTGTGGCTTATTCTGTGCCTGCCAAATATGAATTTTTTGGGATCGATGTGATTCGTATCTGTCCCGAATTTTTCTAGACCCTTGTCATTGCGGTTTTATGTGTATACGTCAGCCAACGTATACTAAAACTCGCAAAGCTGCGTGCGTGAGAAATCTAGCTGGCGCGGCTATGACGGGCACTAGGTGGTGAAATTCCGCTTATTGACCCAATCCTGACTGCATATAAACGCAGGTCTGCTTTTAAGCTCACCAGTCGTAAATATGTAATCTATGTAATAGTTGGGCGACATAGAAACGGGAATCTAGGCGACTAGATCAAACCCTGTCTAATGGAGAGTGTGAGTAACTTCAAGGATTGATAGTTGCGTTAACAACACCTATTTCATGCTTCAATTTTTACGAAGGGCATGATGTATGGCGCACAGGTGGGCTGCTGAGAATATCGCGAGGTATTAGGGAGTTGAGGAGAAATCTGGAAACTTCGGTACTCAAGGATTAACTTGAATGACTTGTCGAGATGACATTTCAGGTTAGTTGATGAGATCGCTGGATAGCTCAAGCCTGTAACGGTGACACGTAGAACGTTATGTCACTCAGAAATTAAGACTGCATTGATTAAGTTCATTGCGGTCTTTTTTATTTTTTAGTGATTTAAACATAGCGAAGATGTTGCTTTGCGTAGGTCAAGTGCTTTACCCACAATGAAGTCGAATAACGGTGAATAATACGGGTTTTTGGAACTCTTACCGTAGAACAACGGAACCGCTGTTATTTTGTGGAGTGGATAAGCGTACTGATCGTTTATTAATACTGGTTTACTTTTATTAATGAACAAAGACCATTATGACTAATATGGGAATCTCTCAAGTCGATCATTATACAAGGTGGCTCCTTGATATAGACTTTTGAAGCGAAAACCTGCCTTGAGTGGGGAATAAGTTTTGATTAATGAGAGAGGGAGAATTGTTGAGTAGATTCTGTATCGAACCTTGATACAGATCCAGTCACTTCGAGCGAATAAAAACGTAAGCGGTGATGAAGCGAAAGACAATGCGGGAAATATTTAAAACCACTGACAAGGGTTTTTAAAGTGAGGTGTGGCAGCCTCGGTATCTATGAAATGGTACGAACTTTTTTGGCGTGGAAGAAAATCAAAATGATTATTTCAATTATTAACGTGGCTGTTAGTAGTTGTGATATTTGATGATTATTCAGTAAGAAGCATGAACGGTGGCTCCGTTGTTGGTTCACGCCAACCAAATATCTTAGTTATTAATCCAAACTTTAAAGTTGAATTAATCGCTACTAGCTATTTTTTTTAGCGGTGACGTTATGAAGCAGTCAAGTTGTTTTACTAGCGGAATAGTGTTTTAGCGGTGATGTATTCTTTCCTGAATTTTCATCTAGCGGTCCAAATGTGACTTAGCGGTGACGATTGAATTTGATGGTTGAATATTAGCGGACCTGTACTTAGCGGTGATGGAAAACATCTTGCTTCGTAACTAGCGGAAAAGTGGTATTAGAAAGTCGTAGTTGTGGAACTAAAACACAACCGAAGTTTGTATCAAACTTAGTAGTGACGACAGTCGGGCATAAGCTGTCTGAACGGTTTGAGATTCGCTTCCTTTGCATTGCAAAGAAAATGTCGCAAGTTGATAACTGTGAAAACGTACCAATACGTTCTATTGGCGGTAGGCGGTAACGTGAAACTCCAATATGAGCCCTGTTCTACTTCAGTAGACAGGGCTTTCCTATTTGGCGCTGATTTTCGTTTTAAGCAACTTTTTATAAAAAAGCTACCTGACATCATAAAAATCTGTAATCAGGCTAAAAATCGCGAATACAAGCGTCTAATCGGGATATATAGAGCGAGTGTCTACGAGCGAACTATGAAAAGTTGCGCCTAGACTCCCTGAAAAACTGTTTTTTACAGTTTTAGATCCTGGGAAAAACTTAGATTACATATAAAAAATTGAATCTAGACCGAGCGAAGCGACCAAAAAAGAATTATGAGCGAAGCGAATTCCGAGTTGCTTTTGCTTTTTCTAAAAGTCACGGAAACATTGACCAAAAAATTGCCCCCCGAATCGAGCGAAAGCGAGATTCAATAGAGTTTGAGCGTAGCGAAAACCAAGGGCAATTTTTAATGTCCTGTGTTTTTAATTATTTTTAATATTTTAAATTATTTTAACTTATAAAAAATTTATATTTTACATATACTTGAAACCATATTTGAATAGGTTTGTGCAGCATATCGAATAGGTTTGTGCAGCATATCGAATAGGTTTGTGCAGCTATTGAATAGGTTTAAAAAAACACTATTTAAAATAGGTTTTTATATGTTGCTATTCAAATAGAATTTGGTTAAATTATATCTCGATAAATTTTAAACGTTTTAAGTCTTTAGGGCTTAAATTATAGAGGTTTTAAAGCATCAGCTTTAAAACGATTAGGCTAATCCATACTGAGACTAACTATTGCCTGTGGATACAAAAATGAAGAATAGTATTGATAAAGGTAATCACATGGGTGAGTTAGTAGTTAAGTCAAATGATTTAATTAATGCATCTTATAATCTAGGAGTTGTCGAACAAAGATTACTCTTATTATGTATTATTGCTGCACGGAAAAAAGACAGAGTCTTGTCTCCTTCTGATATCTTTTATATACATGCATCTGAATATATTGAACAATTTGATGTAGATCGTAGTGTAGCTTATCGAGCATTAGCCGAAGGCATAAAAGGAATTTATGACTCTGAAATTAAATTAACATCCAAGAATTCCAGAAAAAAAATTAATATTAGATGGTGCTGGAAAGCTGAATATGATGAAGATCATGCAACTGTCGGAGTTGCATTTACAGACGATGTTATTCCTCTTATTTCTGCACTTGAACAACGTTTTACATCATATGATATAGATCAGATCGCTAAATTAACAAGTAAGTATGCAATTAGGCTATACGAATTAGTTATAGCATGGCGTTCAATTAATAAAACCCCTGTATTCGAGTTAGAAGACTTTAGAAATAAGCTTGGCTTAGGTGTTAGTGAATACAAAACAATGAGTAATTTTAATAGTAATGTTTTAAATATTGCTATTCAACAAATCAATAAATTTACAGACATAAAAATTAAAGTTCACAAACATAAAAAAGGTGTACGAATTGTTGGCTTTTCGTTTGAGCTAACACAAAGAAAAATGAAAAATCAAAATAGTACTAAGGATACGTTTTACAGATTAACAGACTCACAAATCAACATGTTTGGTAATCAGTTATCTAGGCTACATGAAGTAGCCCATTTAGCAGTTGAAGGTGAAAGCTACGAGATATTAGCAGCAAAAATCAAAGAAATGCTGAGAGATCCAATACAACAAAAGCAGTTTTTACCCCACCTACAAAACCTTGGCTTTAAAGCTTGAGTGTATTGGAGAATACACATATTGTATTCTCCAATACATTTTCAAAATACACAGCAATACACTATGAATACAGCTACAAAATACAGTGTTAGTGATGCTGCAACGCTATATAAAAAATCTAGAGCTACACTATATAAAGATATAAAAAATGGTGTGTTAAGTCGTGACCATGATGGTTGTATAGATTTTTCAGAACTACTTCGTGTCTATGGTGAGCCTTTTGGAGCAAAACAGGCAAAACGTATTGATACGTCTTCAATACAAAATCAAAATACACCTGAATACATTGATAAAACAGTGGTAGAACTGAAAAGCCAAATCGACTTCCTAAAAAAACAGTTAGAAAAAGCCGAAGATCGTGAATCCAAGGCGAACGCTCGTATAGATACGCTTTTAACACTCATCGAAATGAAGCCTCCCACAGCCAATATGACTACGTTTACCGATCAGAAATCTAGCCAGGATATAGCAACGGATCCTCGGCCAGAAGCTGAACCGAAAGATGAGGGATTGACTACTCCAGAGCAGACGAAAAATAAGCGGATTCCAGTAACCGAGCACATTGAACAGGAACCGGAAAAAAG
>CABFOG010000780.1_pt1 | contig 11169 bp, 10 predicted proteins | sample 3522001 | NCBI WGS metagenome assembly CABFOG01 (sample SAMEA5312485, study PRJEB27640) | indoor metagenome | biome: indoor environment; feature: controlled; material: polymer antistatic dissipative epoxy resin | place: Italy | collected 2014-05-27
GAGCCAGTTAAAATAGTAGACTTAGCTAAACAAATGATTCGTTTGAGTGGTTTTCGAGCTATAGATGAAAATGGTATAGGTGATATTGAGATACAATTTACAGGTCTACGTCCGGGTGAAAAGTTATATGAAGAGTTGTTAATTGATGCTGAAAATGTCGAAAAAACGGATCATGAAAGGATATTAAAGTCATTTGAAAGCTACACAGAGTGTGATGATATTAAATCTGTTTATATTGATTTAATTAAATTGTGTGAATATGACAATCAGCAGGGTAAACAAATAGTTTTACAAGGGATATTGAAAAGATATGTGGCCGGCTATTTGAATGGTTGCTAAATAAATGAAATGTGGCAATTTTAATTTTATTTGAAATATAATAAAATTAAGTGTATGAAGTTTAGTGAAAATCATAAAGATTTTTATGGTTTTATTTAAGTATATGTAAATTCAAAAATGATTTGTAAATATAAGTTGGATTGAATTTGATTTATATTATGAATAATAGAGGAAAAAATGGACACAAAACAAATTCAAGAGTTATCTGATCTATTTAAAGATAAAGTGCTTTTAATCACCGGTGGTACAGGTTCTTTTGGTAATGCAATGATCAAAGGATTTTTGAATTCTGAGCTTAAAGAAATTAGAGTTTTCAGTCGGGACGAAAAAAAACAAGAAGACATGAGAATTGAGTATAAAAATGAAAAGCTCGACTTTATTTTAGGTGATATAAGAAATTTTAATGATATAAATCAGGCCATGCGAGGTGTAGATTTCGTTTTTCATGCTGCAGCATTAAAGCAAGTGCCTTCTTGTGAATTTTATCCAATGCAAGCGGTGCAAACAAATATTTTAGGTGCAGAGAATGTGTTGGAAGCAGCTGCGAGAAATAATGTACAACGCGTCGTAGTCTTGAGTACGGATAAAGCTGTGTATCCGATTAATACAATGGGCATGTCAAAAGCACTAATGGAAAAACTAGCTGTTTCAAAAGCTCGAGATACAAGGGTCAAAAATATAGATGCTGTATACACAACAACGCGTTATGGGAATGTGATGTGTTCGAGAGGATCAATCATTCCATTATTTATTAAGCAAATTAAAGAGGGTTTACCGCTAACAATAACGAATCCAAATATGACACGATTCATGATGTCATTAGACGATTCTGTTGAATTGGTTATGTTTGCATTTAGCCAAGGAAACCCTGGGGACATTCTTGTTCAAAAATCTCCTGGGGCAACAATTGAAGTTTTAGCTCAGGCACTAAAAGAATTATTTAATGCAGATAATGAAATAAAAATAATTGGTGAGCGCCATGGTGAAAAAGTTTACGAAACACTTTGTTCAAAAGAAGAAATGGCTAAAGCCCATGATTTAGATAAATTTTATAGAATTCCTGCAGATTTTCGCGATCTAAATTATAGTAAATATGTGCAGGAAAATGCGCCTGAACAACTAGGTGATGAGTATAACTCTCATAATACTAAGCGATTAAATGTTGAAGAGTTAAAAGAGTTATTGTTAACCCTTGATTATGTTCAAGATGAATTAAAAAGTTATCAAGGACAATAAAATGATTCCGCTAGTTAAAACTAATCTGCCTGCTAAAGATTTATTAATGCCACGTATAGAAGAAGTCCTCTATAGTGGATATATTTCTCAAGGAGATATAGTTGAAAAATTTGAAAGAAAATTTGAAGAATATATAGGTAGTGGACATACCTTATCTTTAAATTCAGGAACAGCTGCTTTACATCTTGCTTTGATCTTAGCTGGTGTGCAAGCTGGTGATGAAGTTATTAGTACAGCTTTAACAGCTGAGCCAACCAATGTTGCAATTAAAATGGTTGGTGCCAAAGTTCGTTGGGCGGATATAGATTACAATACCGGAAATATATGTCCTGATTCAATTGAGAAGGTAATCAACTCAAAAACAAAAGCAATTATTGTCGTTGACTATGCAGGTATACCTGTTGATGTAAAGCGAATACAAGAAATATCAAAAAAATATAATATTCCTGTGATTGAAGATGCAGCGCATGCTTTAGGGGCTAAGTTTGACGGAAAAAGAACGGGCAATCATTTTCCTTTCACGGTTTTTTCTTTTCAAGCTATTAAACACCTTACTACAATTGATGGTGGTGCCCTGCAGATTCAAGATGAAGAATTGTATGAAAAAGGAAAGGTAATTAGATGGTTTGGCTTGGACAAAAAAAGGACTAGATTAGAAAATAATATTACTCAACAAGGTTATAAGTATCACATGAATAATGTGAATGCTTGTGTTGGTTTAGTCCAATTAGAGGGTATCGATAAAGTTGTCGAGCAATATATTCAAAATGGTAAATACCTCGATGAAAAATTAAAAAATGTCAAAGGAGTAGAATTAGTAAAATATTATGAAAATTCTGAACCTTCATACTGGCTCTATACACTTAAAGTTGAAAAAAGATCAGATTTTATAAACATGATGGCAGAAAACGGATTTATGGCATCAGAATTACATAAACGAAATGATCAGCATGATTATCTTAATGATTATCCAACAGTACTGACTAACCTAGACAGTTTTTACGAGAAGATGGTGCATATCCCTTGTGGTTGGTGGGTTACCAAAGAAGATTTGAATAAAATGATCAATTTAATTCGAAAAGGTTGGTAATGACTCCAATTTTCAAACCTTATATGCCTCAAGATATTCTTCTTGAATTGGAGAATATCTTGTATTCAGGTCAATTGGCTTATGGAAAACATGGCCGAAATTTTGAGACAGAACTAGCCAAATTTATAGGAACTCCTTATGTTTTAACCATAAGTTCATATAATCAAGCAATGTTAATGGCCTTATCAATTTTGGACATTAAACCCGGGGATGAAGTGATTGCATCTCCTGTTAGTTGTTTGGCATCTAATCAACCATTTATTATTAAAGGGATTAATGTTGTTTGGGCTGATGTTAATCCTTTAACTGGTAGTCTTTGTGTGGATGATGTTAAAAATAAAATCACATCAAAAACTAAAGCAATTTTTCACAATCATTTTTGTGGATTTTTAGGAAATATCAAAGAAATTAATGCTTTGGCTAAAGAGCATGGATTGTGGGTTGTTGATGATTGTATCGAAGCCTTTGGTTCTCAGTATTATGGGCAAAAAGCTGGTAATTTAGGTGCGGATTTAACGGTATTTTCTTTTCAAACTGTGCGTTTACCGAACACTATAGATGGTGCAGCCATTAGTTTTTCTTCGCAAAAAATGTATGAGAAAGGGGTATTGGTTCGTGATTATGGTATTGATAGAAAAAAATTTAGAACCTCAGTAGGTGAAATTAGTCCTCATTGCGATATCACTTTGGAAGGGTATGGCGCCACAATGAGTGAGATTAATTCATATATTGGCTATATGCAAATGAATGATTTACCCAAGTTACTAGAAAAGCAAAAAGAAAATTCTGAGTGGTGGGAAAATGAAATTCAGGATAAAGCAAAAAATATTAAACCAATCACTCTTGTAGATAATACACAACCAAATTATTGGGTATATGGCATTTTATGTGAAAATAAAGCGAAAACATTGGAAGAGTTTAGAAGTCAAAATTGGTATGCTACGGGCGTACATATTAATAATAATATTTATTCCATATTCAATAGTTCTAGAGAATTGAAAGGTGTAAATGAATTTATGAATAAATTTTTAGCAATACCATGTGGGTGGTGGGTTAATCATAGGAATACTCAATGAATCAAATTGATGCTACTGCAAAAATACATCCAAATGTAATTTTAGGTCAATATAATAGAATTGGAAAAAATGTAGTTATTGAAGTTTTAGGTAATGATGAAAATTTGAAAGTAGAAATTGGCGATAATAATATTATTAATGATAATACACGAATATTCATCCATGGTAATTTTAAAATGGGGGATTGGAATGTATTGCATAATGATATGTTAGTTATGGCCGAGCAGTATGTATATATAGGGCATAACTGTTGGTTTGGACAAAATACTATTTTAGATGGTGCTGGTGGGCTAACAATCGGCAATGGTGTTCGTGTTGGAATGTATTCACAAATATGGACGCATGTTGCAAGTGGTGAACAAATAGAAGGCTGTACTCTTTTTTCCAAAAGATCAACCATAATAGAAGATGACGTGTGGTTAGTTGGGAGTTGTGTCGTTGGATCTGGACTAAAATTAGGCTGGAGAAGTGTAGCATTAATTAATTCTGTTCTTACAAAGGATACTCTACCTGACCGAGCATATGCAGGAAGTCCTGCAAAACTAATGGAAAATGCAAAATTTTATGTGAAAAAAACATTAGATGAAAAGTTTGAATTACTAATGGGTTGGCTGCAAGATTTTGTAATTTTAAATACTAGTGTAAAATTACGAAATATTGATTCAAAATATATGATATTGGAAGATGTGATAACTAATGAAAAAGTAATATTTTCAAAAAATGTGGATATTGAAATAAATGAAGAGGAAAGTATTTTCTATTTAGAGGATAAAACATATTTAAAAACTAACTCTTTATTAGAACGTCAGGTTTATAAATATTTATATAATAATAAGGCGCGGTTTTTGCCTAAGAAGATATGATAGTTATATTTATTAATAAAAGAGGTTGTAATGTTTAAGATTAAACTAATACCACATGAAGATATATTAGAATCCGAATTAAATGAAGTGATTAGTTTAAAATCTAAGCAATGGTGCTTTGGTTTTGATGAGCAAAAAGAATGGATTGAAAAAAAATTAAAAAGTACTGATCTTCATGTAATTTTGAAAATGAATGATATGGATGTTGCATATTTAAATCTTATAGATATAAATTTATATGTAAATGGCATACAAAAAAAAGGTTTTGGAATCGGTAACGTTTGCGCTGTAGAGAGAGGGAGGGGGTATGGATTTAAACTAATGAGTGAAGTCAATGAAATACTTTGTAATTTAGATCGAATAGGTTTCTTGTTTTGTAAAAAACCATTGGTGAAATATTATAGATCTCTGGGGTGGTTTGAGTTGAATGAAAATCAATTTAAAATTACATGTTCAAAAATATATGCTATGGTTTTTAATGTACAAGATCAACAGAATTTAAAAATAGATTATTATGGTGCTGTGTTTTAGTAGGTTTGAAAGTTAATAGTCACTTTGGATTGTTGATTTTTTATAATGTAAGTTAATTAGGTTTTTAAAATGAATAAAGTAACGCAAAATATCATTGCTAACTATGCTGGTAAGTTGTGGGGTTTTATTTCAATTTTTATTTTTGTACGATTTTATATTGATCTACTTGGCATTGAATCATATGCAATAATTAATTTTTATACAGTTATATTGGGTCTTTTAGCTTTTGCGGATGCTGGATTAACAGCTACATTAACTAGACAGTTAGCGCGTGATATAGGAATATGTGAAAAGTCTAACTTAGTTTATACATTTGAAAGAATATATGTGTATATATGCTTGCTTATTGCGATAGTTATCATGTCTAGTGCTAATTATATTGCAAATAACTTTTTAGAATCAAAATTATACACTCCTGAAACAGTTGCATATTTCCTCCGTATAATTGGTATAGGTGTTGCCTTACAGTTATTTTCAACTCTCTATGAGGGGGGCTTGAATGGATTGCAGCATCAGGTACTGACTAATAAAGTAAAAATTATTTGGAGTTTATTTAGATCAGGAATAGTTATACTTCCATTATATTTTTATCCAAAATTAGAAGTTTATTTTGTTTGGCAGGTTATATGTAATATTATTTTAGTCATAGTTTTTAGATATTCTTTATACAAATGTCTTCCAAATAGTTCACCATATTTTGCTTTTAACCTGCTGAAGTCCAATGGTAAATATGCATTGGGGATGATGGGGATAGCGTTTATATCAGCTATCAATATTCAAATTGATAAGCTTGTTACAAGTAAATATCTGAGTATGGAACAGTTTGGGTATTATTCTATTGCAAGCACATTGTCTCAAATACCAATTATGATTGTTATACCCGTTATGGCAGCTGTATTTCCATTATTTTCGATGTATGTATCTCAAAATAATAATGAATTAATTGGAAATAGTTTTCATAAGTACTCCTTTTTGATCACGATAATTTCAGCACCTATTTCACTTTGCTTGTTTTTATATTCAATACCATTAGTAGACTTGTGGATAGGCAAGCTATTGATAGCTGAAAGTATAAACTATGTTTTAAAAATGCTTGTGTTAGGTAGCTTCTTTTTGTGCTTACAACTTACACCTTTTTACTTGGCCTTGGCGAACGGTCATACAAAAATTAATCTTTATACAGGTATTTTTGGGCTTACTGTTGTTGTTCCATTGATTATTTATTCAGTTAAAAACTATGGGATGATTGGGGCAACAATTCCTTGGGTATTAGTTAATATATGTACGTTTTTATTTGTTGGATTGTATATTGTAAATAAATTCTTATCTGAACAAAAAGTTAAGTGGATTGTTTGGGATATATTAATACCGATATTGGTTACATTTGTTGTAGGGTTTTTTATACATACTATTTTTTGCTTTTTATCAAATAAATATGTGTTTTTGATTAGCTCAATGTTAATCGGATTGATAAGTATATTTCTCAATGTATTGATATATAATAAGCACAATATTGGAAACCCATTGATTGATTTTTCAAAAATAATCAATTTTAGGAAATCTTAAAAATGACACCTTTAATTAGTATATTGATTGCTACTAAAAATAGACAAAAATATTGTTTAAGTGCAGTTGAGAGTATCTTAAATTTAACTGATGATAGAATTCAAGTTATTGTTCAGGACAATAGTGATGATAAGTCATTAGAAACGATGATCTTACCTTTTATCGGTGATACTCGACTTATTTATCGTTACACTCCACCACCTTTTTCATCTATAGATAATTTTAATGCGGCCATTGAACTTGCTACAGGTGAGTATATTTGCTTGATTGGGGATGATGATGGTATCAATCCTGAAATAATTTCTGCTGCAGCATGGGCTAAGGCGAATAATATTGAATGTGTCGTAGGGAATTTAAAGGCAAATTATCGTTGGGAAAATACAGGGGAAAGAAAGTTTTTACATATTAAGGTAGTAAGTAATTCACTTATTATTGGCGATTTTGATGGTACTGCAAAAAAAGTTGACCCCCAAGCATCTTTGAGAAAGCTAGTACGAAATGGTTGCACTAATTACATGGAATTCGATTTTCCAAAACTGTACCATGGCGTGGTTAAAAGAGAAATTTTTGAGCAATTAAAGCTTGAGACTGGCGCTTATCTAAAGGGTTTAAGTCCAGATATTTATGCAGCTATAGCTTTATCTTTAAAAATTAATCAGTTTGTAGTAGTTGATTATCCTTTAACAATACCTGGTGTATGTTCATTAAGTAGTTCAATACAAGAAGGCGAACAAAAAACGAATTCTAAAGATTTGGAAAGTGCCCCCCATTTAAGAGACAGAAAAACGCCTTATATTTGGGAAGAAAATGTTCCAAGAATATATTGCGTACAAACTATTTGGGCTGATTCAGCATTTGCTGCTTTTAAAGAGTTTAATCGTCAAGACCTTTTACAAGAATTTGATGTCTATAAATTATGTGCAAATATTTTGGATGCTGATCCTTCGTTAAACCCGAAGATACATAGTTTTTTAAAATTAAAGTTTCCTAACGATAGTGATATAAGTTTAAAAAAGCGTCTTAAAGCTGAATGTATTAAATTATTATATACAAAACGTATATCACTTTTAATTCAACGTTTGCTTAAAGTTTTGGGTTTGGAAAGACATAGAGCTTATGAAGAAGTATTTGGAATGGGAAATGCAACTCTTATTTTATTGGAATTTCTCAATGAATCAAAATTGAATTTAATAAAAAAGTTGGATGGATTAAAATAAATTATTTTCTAATTATTTATTGATTTTCAATATTTAAAGCTGGTTGTAATAAAAGAGTTGATTTCTTAATGTATTATTTAATTTATTTTTATGCTTTGATTTTAAGTTTTTTTAATATTAATTTTAAAGTTGGTAAAAGAATCACAATATTTTTTGAGATTAGCTTTTTTACAATTTTAGTTTTTATTGCAGGATTGAGAGGCAATGTAGGAACTGATACACAAGAATATTTAAGGTTTTGGAGTGGTTTGGAGCCTATCTATAACTATAATTTTGAATATTATTCTAATTTTGAATCAGGCTACAAAGTTGTATTCTCTATAATTAAGAGTTTTACTAATTCAGAAGTTATATTCCTTCTCTTTAATGCTTTGTTTGCTTTAGTTCCATTATATCTCGGTTTAAAGAAGATTTTGAACTCGCATGTTATAATTTCACTCATTATATATTATTCAGTATTTTTTATTCCCTATACATTGAATGGTATGAGACAAGCAATTGCTATGGGATTATTTGTTTTCGCATTACCTTATTTTTTAAGCAAAAAAAGTATTTCTGTTATTTTTCTTACATTATTGGCATCATTATTTCATTCTTCTGGATTCTTAATATTCGTAAGTTATATTTTTTATATAATATCAAAAAAAATCAAAAAGTGGTTTTATCTTTTTAGTTTTATTTGTGCATTGCTAGTTTATAAATTAGGTTTGGGTAGTACATTTTTGTTTAATTATACATCGGTAAATCGTGATGTATATACTAGTGAATTTAATGAATCTACATCTTTTTTTCAAATTGTTGTTAGAACGGCTATTGCTTTGTTTATAATGTTCTTTGCAATTAATATTGAGAAAAAAAATAGATTAATCTTGAATTTGTTTAATGTTTATTGGTTAGGTTATTTATTGTATATTATTTTTTTCGATAATAATATGATATCGACAAGATTTAATATGTTTTTTCGTATTTTAGAGATTGTTTTGATTCCATTAATTATTTCAGCTTATAGTATCAAATTTAATAAAAATTCTATATTTGTTTTATTTTTAATTCCTTGCTTTATTTTATTTTATTCTTCAAGTATCTTTGTTGATAATATTTATGAATTTTTTTGGGAGTGAATTTTTTGAGCTATAGTGTGATTATACCTGTCTATAATGCCATGCCATATATGGATTCTCTGAAACGAAATATTATTTCTTTTTTAGCAACTCATTGTAATGTTGAAGTTATTGTTGTTGATGATGGTTCAATTGATGGTTGTTCTACTATATTAGAAAGCATTTCTGATATCATTTATATTAAACAAAATAATCAGGGTGTATCAGCTGCTAGGAATGCAGGTATTAAATTGGCATCAAACGACTATTTAATTTTCTTTGATAGTGATGATGAGTTAGATGCTTCTCTTTTCAATTTTTTAGAATCTTTAAATACTAAAAATGATGTGATTTTCTTTAACTATCAAATTAATAATGCTATTGTTAATCCTTTATTTGAAGATAAGGACTTTAAGGGTCACGATATTTTTAAATTATTTTTGGATAAAAAAATTAATTTAACTATATGCTGTTTAGTTGTTAAGAAAGATTTTATTGTCTTAAATGATATTTTTTTTGATATCAATTATCCTCTTGGTGAGGATATTGTATTCTTGTTTAAGGTTTTATATTTTTCAAATCATCTTAATTATTTTTCTAATAGTTATTTTAACTATATTTTAAAAAGTGGTGGTGCTGCAAAAAGCTATGTGGATTATAGAAAGTCAAGAATGTTGGAACTGTTTTTAAGTTTTAAGGATGATTATACGCTTTATGAAGACTTATTAGAGAGTTATGATTTTTACATGTTGACACTTTATCTTTATCTTCTAAAAAATAGTTTTATTTATGGTGTTAAGGATAAGCAATCCGCAAAATTTATTATGGATTTTTCTTTTTTGCTAAAGATAAAAAATAATTATACTAACTTATACTATACTTTTTTTAAATATTTCTTTAGGTTATTTTATGTTTTTTCATATTACTTTATTTTATATTTTAGGAAAATTAATTAATGTTTTCTGTCTTAATGTCTTTATATCATAAAGAGAAGCCTGAACATTTTAATACTTGTATGGCAAGTATATGGGATCAGCAAACTTTAAAACCAACAGAAATTATTTTGGTCGAAGATGGTCCTCTAACATCTGAGCTATATGAGTCAATTGCTCTATGGTCGACCCTCCTACAACAAACTTTACGCGTAATTAAGCTCGACGAAAATGTAGGTACAGGTAAGGCCAAAAATATTGGCTTGCAGGAGTGTACGTACGATATCATCTGTATTGTAGATACTGACGATATTTATGTACCAGAGCGATTCGAAAAACAAATTGAATTTTTAAAGCATAATCCTGATATTTCAATTATAGGTGGGCAGATTCTTGAGTTTGTAGAAGATATTCATAATCCTACAGGGATGCGAAAAGTTCCTTTATCAAATGAAGAATTAAAAGAATATGCGAAGAAGCGAAGTCCTTTTAATAATATGACGATTACGTATCGAAAATCACATATTCTTGAAGTAGGGGGATATCAGCACCATTTATGTATGGAGGATTACAATCTATTTTTAAGAGTAATTGCTAAAGGCTATAAAATTCAAAACTTAGCTGATGTTTTGGTATATGCAAGAATTGATAACGGTATGCATGCACGACGAAAAGGTTATGAATACATTAAAAGTGAGATACAATTACTAAACTTAAAAAAAGATCTTAAGTTACAAAATTCATTGCATGCTAATATTCTGTTCCTAATAAGATCTGCTTTTAGACTTATGCCTGCTAATTTGCTTGGAAAAATATACAATACTTTTTTACGAAAAAAAGTCAAAAGATAGGGTGAATAAGTAAGAATGAAACGTTTAGTTGATATCTCCATCGCAGCTATTGCACTTTTATTGCTATCCCCAGTGTTTTTTTTAGTTGCCTTAAAAGTCCGTAAAAACTTAGGTTCGCCTATTTTTTATCTCCAAGAACGCCCTGGAAAAGATAATAAATTATTTAAAATGATTAAGTTCCGATCGATGAAAGATGCATTTGATAAAGAAGGAAATCCTTTGCCAGATGATCAACGAATTACCCCCTTTGGTCATAAATTACGTGCAACAACATTCGATGAAATGCCACAGCTCATTAATGTACTAAAAGGTGACATGAGTATTGTAGGCCCACGTCCACAAATGAAAGATTTTCTGGAACACTATAC
>CABFOG010001018.1_pt1 | contig 11162 bp, 10 predicted proteins | sample 3522001 | NCBI WGS metagenome assembly CABFOG01 (sample SAMEA5312485, study PRJEB27640) | indoor metagenome | biome: indoor environment; feature: controlled; material: polymer antistatic dissipative epoxy resin | place: Italy | collected 2014-05-27
GCGGATCAAATTTTCTTGGTGCTGAAAAATAACCAATGGGAAAAGAAAAATAACACCTTTATGTTTTATGAAGATGCCCCACTACAGCAGTTTAATGCGCTGTATAAAGAGATTTTGGCACTAAATAGCCAAATGCAGCAGGTCGAAAAACAGACCCAAAAAGAGGTAGAACAGAAGTTATAACACCGTGCAAAGATGACAGTCTTGTAAGTGGACTGTCATCTGTTGTTCAAAATTGGCTGCTAGAGTAAAAGCATCACAACGATGACGACTTTTCAGTGCAGGTAGGTGAGTCATGAGAACCATACACGTTTTTGATGATATTCAGCATGTGTATAGTGAGTTTGTAGAAAATAAAAACTATCCAAAATTAGAACGTTTAAGCAACTGGGGGAAGAATCGTTTTTTCTTCAACCAATATTTCAAAATGATCGAAGACTGGCATCACACCGAACAAATCGTGATTCAGTTTAACCAACAGTACTTCAGTTTAGATACGGGCAGTGCGCCTGACTTTATGGACAAAGAAAAGTATATGACTTGGTTGATGGGCGAGCTCTTAATTTAAATCCTTCACAGAAAATTACAGCGCCCGATTCGTTCTGGGCGCTGTACTTTTATTGGATTAATCAAAAATTTTATCGGCTGCTTGGAAGGGTAAGCTGACCACGTCGATTGCCACGGCAAAAGGCAGTAATACTAATTTTTCAAATGGGTTCATGCCTGACTTCGATTTATAACTTTCCTCTTGATGGGTATAAATACTCACCTGATAAGGCTTACTCAATGCTTTTAACGACGCTAAATTGTTCGCCGCAGGGTAGACCACACCTGCCAGTTTTATCTCGAAACAGAAACGCTGCGCAAACATGCGTTCATCGCTGGAACTTGAACATTCCTTCGCGCCATTTTCAATAAAAAATTCCAGATCTTTCTTGCTGATGTCTTCTTTGAGCTTCACATAAGACAGTGGCAGTGTTCCCGTAAAATGACCATCATTCTTTTCTGAATAGAAACTTAGTTCTCGGGTCACTTGAATATTTTTCGGGTCTAGTTTCCCAATCAAGCTGACAAATTGAGGCCCACCTTGGGTCAATACATAACTTTTTTGTTGGCCTGCAATCACTAAACTATGCGCAGGTAAATTTGGCAGAGGCTGAGCAGGTTTGCCAAAAGCCACCACTTGGTCTTCAATCAAGGTCACTTTGTTGGTACGGGTATAGGTTTTATTGTCTTTGGTCATCAGGGTTTTGGTGGCACAGCCTGTGAATAATGTTCCCATGACGCCTAAGCAAATGATGGTTTTTAAAGATGATGCAAACATCGATAGACTCCGACTCATTTGAAATATAGTTAAGCTGAATTTTTATTGTCTTTAAGCCTATCATTAAAATGTTCAAAAAGTCGCCAAAGCTCAAAATTTTAAAGTCATGAACGTTCTAGGAGTCGCTCAATGCCGTGGCAACAGATTTTATTTTTTATCCATCTGCTGTTTCTAGATAACGAATGAATGTTCATTTGAGTAGGAACTGGCTATGATCATGCAGGCGCTTGATAAAAAATTATGGACTGGCGAATACGTCATAACAAGGTGGGAAATAGGCTGATGCAAAACTTGATTTGTTATAAAGAGCTGCCTGTGTGGACTGCGCAGACCATTCCGCAAGGCTTTAAAAATCAGCACAATACCAAAGCGGGCACTTGGGCCAAGCTAAAGATTTATCAAGGTGAACTGAGTTTTGCTTTTCTAGATGAGGCAGGTCAAGTGCAATATGAACATCTATTTACAGCTGAGCAACAGCCACCGTTTATTGAACCGCAAGCATGGCACAAAATTGTTTCGAGCAGCGACGACATAGCGTGTCAGCTGCAATTTTACTGTACCTCGCAGGATTATTTTTATAAGAAATATCAGCTTTCACCTACACATTCAGAAATTTTGGCGGCTACGCCGTATTTACACGATGGCCGGGCTTTGGATGTCGGCTGTGGACAAGGGCGAAATTCGCTGTACTTAAGTCAGCAGGGCTTTGAGGTGGATGCTTGGGATGTGAATCCGCAAAGTTTGCAAAAATTACAGCAGATAATAGATGCCGAAGGTATTCAAAAGATTCATCTGCAACAGCGTGACCTCAATGCTGACCCAAGCATTACCAGCACATACGACTTTATTTGCTGTACGGTGGTGATGATGTTTTTAGAGGCCTCAACAGTGAAACCATTGATTGCGCAGATGCAGCAAGCCACAAATGTAAATGGATTTAACTTGATCGTCTGTGCGATGGACACCGATACTATTCCTGCGCAGCCTGACTTTCCTTTTGCTTTTAAAATAGGGGAATTAAGTCTGCTATACGATGGCTGGAACATCGTGAAATACAATGAAAATGTAGGGGAGCTGCATCGGGTCGATGAGCAGGGCAATCGGATTAAGCAGCATTTTGCGACGTTATTTGCGCAGCGTGTTTAATAAAAAATAAGCTCCTAAGAGCTTATTCAACGATTTTTAATTTTGGTCTTTTTGAGTCTTTATATTCTTTAAATAAAGTTAAGGATTTAAATGTTAAGTTATCAAAGTCCTCTTCAGAAATACCAATTTCACTAAGCATATCATTAACTGAAAAATTACCCTTTGCATCTAATAGTTTTAATAATTTTAGATGCAAAATTGACTGATCATGATGAGTCGGGTGGGGCTCATTTTTGTGATAACCTAAAGAATTGATCTTCATGCAATTACTTCTATAAACCCAATCTGTGAGTCGATTTAGTTTATGTGATTTGTAATTGATAGCTTGTAGTGAAACGCGCCAATAACTTTTATATTTGAGCATATTATTAATGCTCATTTCTTTCGGAGCTAATGAAAGAAAACTTTCATCAGGCATTAAAAAGCAAGAGGCAAAGCGATCAGCTTCACTTTCGCGTTTTTTATAATCGATTTCATCATTTGGTGTTTGTGTATCATAAATATGCAAAAAAATATGAGCTAATTCGTGTGCGGCATCGAATCTAGTTCGTTCTGCAGATTTAAAAGTATCCAAAAGGACAAATGGCTGTCCATCAAGTGAAATAGATAAAGCGTCGACTTCTCTAACATTTAATGGGAGTGAGAAAACTTTTATTCCTTTAAGCTCCAATAAGGAAATAATATTATTAATAGGCTGTACACCTAATCCCCATTCGCTTCTTACGCGCAAAGCAGCGATTTCTGGTGAGTCTTCACTATCTGGATCAAGGTTGTAATCATCTAAGATATTAAAAAATGGTAGGTTTTTAATATTCCTAGAAAAGTAAGAGCTAATACTTTCTGCTAAAGAAATATATTCTACAATTGCATTTGAATGAGATGCTTTGATTCTAGCTCTTGCCCTAAAATTCACTTCAGACATGCTGAAGGTTGTTAAATTTTTAACATCAAAAAATGACAATGGAACATTAAAAAGTTGAGAAGCCTTTTTCCAAAAATCATGAGGTAACGTCCTTTCCCCACTTAAATACTTTTTAAAAGTAGCTAATGGAGTATCTAGGGCTTCAGCTGTTTTTGAATGACTAAAACCGCGCAAATTTTGCGCGGCTTTGATACGATCAAGTTGGTACATACAAATTCTCATTAAAGCAAATTATTTAACTCATAGACGTTAAATAGCTTGTAAGTCTCCGAAGTCATCTTCGGTAATCGGATTATTCTCATCCGGAATTGGCACTTCATATGCTTCAGGAGCATTTGGAGATTCAGAGATAATTAATCTTAATGTATGATTAATAGGGTAGCACTTAGTTTTTTCACCTTCAGTAGATACCTTATGGATACTGGTAGCATATGCGATTTCAAATGGTAGAAAACTACTATTTTCAAAGTCAAGCAGATTACTTGGTTGATAGTAAACGATAAAAGTCCTGAAAAAACTTTCGTCTGCGTAATGCGATTTATTTGCTAATAATTTTAGCTCGGTTGCGTGACCTTTATGACATTTTGAGGTAATTACATTTAATTCGTTCCCGAATGCTTCATCGTTCGGAGACATAAATATTAGCTGTAAATTTTTCTCAGAATTAACAAGGCAAGGTTGACCATTCTTACGAATTAAAGACCATCCGAATGGTTCTAAGATTGTATCTGCATGTTCGCAGATATCACCCCATCGTCCCATAGCACGACCTGGATTCGTTTTCTTACGAATTGCATACCCGCTGTTAGACAGCCGAAAAGCGAGCTGTAATTCATTCGTAATATCAAGCCCAAGTCCAATGAGCTTATTGCTAGCCTCAGTTCCTTGTAAGATTTCACAAGGAACTTGGTTTAACTCATTCCAATTCAAGCCATGAAACGTTCGTTGCATAAGTTTACTCTAAGAAAAATTTGTATACCAAACATAACATCATTTGATGATTTAAAAAGTATACAAATTAGAGTTTTTATTCAAATTATGTATCAAATTATTTCATAAAAAACCCCGCAATAAGCGGGGTTCTTTTTATCTTAGTGTTTAATTAAAAATTAAACACGTTCGATAATGGTTGCGATACCTTGACCTAGACCAATACACATGGTCGCAAGACCGATTTGTGTATCTTGTTGTTCCATCACGTTCAACAACGTTGTTGTGATACGCGCACCAGAACAACCCAATGGGTGACCCAGCGCAATTGCACCACCATTTAAGTTAATGATGTCTTGCTTCTCATAAACACCTAAGCCTTTCATGACTGATAAGCCTTGAGCAGCAAATGCTTCGTTTAACTCGATGGTTTGAATATCCGCCATGCTTAAGCCCGCACGTTTAAGCGCTTTCTGAGTTGCTGGTACTGGACCATAACCCATGATTGCAGCGTCACAGCCTGCAACCGCCATAGAGCGAATCACAGCACGTGGCTTAAGACCTAATGCTTGAGCACGTTCAGCAGACATCAATAGCATTGCAGATGCACCGTCAGACAAAGCTGAAGAGGTTGCTGCTGTTACTGTACCGCCTTTCGGATCAAATACAGGACGTAAACCTTTGAATGCTTCAAGGTTTGCATCTGGACGAATCACTTCATCGATGTCGCAAAGGATTTTGAAGCCATTGGCATCATGACCTTCAACACCTACGATTTCGTTTTTGAAACGACCTTCTTGCGTTGCAGCCCAAGCGCGGCGGTGAGATTCAACACCGAATGCATCTTGCTCTTCACGGGTAATGCCGTTCATACGACCTAACATTTCAGCCGTTAAGCCCATCATGTTAGACGCTTTTGCATAGTGCTTAGACGCTTCTGGGTTGAGGTCGATGCCGTGCATCATGCCGACGTGACCCATGTGCTCTACACCACCGATGATGAAGATATCACCTTGGTTGGTTGCAATCTGTGCAGCAGCGGTGTGAAGCGCTTGCATAGATGAACCACAAAGACGGTTAACCGTTTGACCTGCCACAGTTTTTGGAAGGTCCGCCAATAAACCAATGTTACGGCCAATGTTCATACCTTGTTCTAAAGTCTGGTTTACACAGCCCCAGATCAGGTCTTCAACTTCATTGGTGTCAAACTGGTTACGAGCAACTAAAGCACGAACCAATTCAGCCGATAAGCTGTCAGCACGTACATTGCGGAACATACCGTTTTTGGTTTTACCCATTGCTGAACGTACGCCATCAACGATGACAACGTCACGTGGATTTAAAGTAGCCATTCACGTTGCTCCTTAACCGTAGAATTTTTTGTTGTTAGCAGCCATGTCACGCAACATTTGCGGCGCTTCATAAGCCTTACCTAAGTGTGCGTATTTGTCGCAAAGTGCAACGTATTCAGCAACACCAGTTTGGTCGATGTAACGGCATGGACCACCACGGAATGGAGGGAAACCTACACCCATAATCATCGCCATGTCTGCTTCAGAAGCAGTCGCTACGATGTTGTCTTCTAGGCAACGAACAGTTTCGTTACAGAAAGCCAGCATCATACGGTCAATGATTTCTTGAGCATCAAACTCGCGTTTTTCTGCAGTTGCCACAGTAGCAACAAGCTCATACGCAGTTGGATCAACCACTTTGGCTTTTTTGCCTTTACGGTCAAGTTCGTATTTGTAGAAACCAACGTCGTTCTTTTGACCCAAACGTTTGTTTTCGTACATGATTTCGATTGAACCTTTGAAGTCAGGCTTCATACGGTCAGGGAAACCTTCAGCCATGACTTCTGCACCATGAACGCCCGTGTCGATACCAACAACGTCGATTAGGTAAGCAGGACCCATAGGCCAGCCGAATTTTTCCATCACTTTGTCGACTTGTTGGAAGTCAGCACCGTCTTTCAATAGAAGGTCAAATGCACCGAAGTAAGGGAACAATACGCGGTTTACTAAGAAACCTGGGCAGTCGTTCACTACGATTGGGGTTTTACCCATTTTCTGAGCAAGAACCACAGTGGTCGCAATCGCTTCAGCCGAAGTCTTCTCACCACGGATCACTTCTACCAAAGGCATCATGTGTACTGGGTTAAAGAAGTGCATACCGACAAAGTTTTCAGGACGTTGTAGGTTTTCAGCCAAACGTGTGATTGAAATGGTCGAAGTATTTGAAGCAATGATCGTGTTGTCACGAACATTCTTCTCAGTTTCAGCAAGTACAATGCCTTTTACTTTTGGATTTTCAGTTACCGCTTCAATCACGATGTCCACTTCTTTAAACTCGTCATAGCTTAAAGTTGGACGGATGCGCGCAAGCGTTTCACCCATTTGAGCAGGTTTCATCTTCTTACGTTCAACTTGTTTGGTCAGTAAGCCATTGGCTTCTTTCATACCCAAAGCAAGTTGTGGATTACCAATGTCTTTCATGATAATAGGTGTGCCTTTGCTTGCCGCTTGGTAAGCAATACCACCACCCATGATACCCGCGCCTAATACAGCCGCTTGGTTTACAGGGTGCGCACCTTTTTCATATTTCTTCGAAGTTTTCTTCACCACTTGGTCATTGATGAATAGACCAATTAATGCATTTGCTTGTGGTGTAATCGCTGCTTTTGCAAAACCAGCCGCTTCAGCTTGAAGTGCTTCATTACGTGGAAGGCTTGCACCTGCTTGTAATGAGTCAAGAAGAAGTTTAGGCGCAGGGTATTGAGCAGGATTTGCTTTTGCAAGTACCGCACCTTTCGCCGAGTTGAACGCCATCATTTGTTCGATTGGGTTCAATTTAACTGGGTCAAGTTTTTCTTGGCGTTTTGCTTTCCAGTCTACACGGCCAGCAAGGGCTTGTTTAACCAAGTCAATTGCCGCGTCTTGTAGTTTATCCGCAGCAACTACCGCATCAACCGCACCGTCTTTCAGTGCAGCAGCTGGTTTTTTAGGATTAGCCATGGCCATCCATTCAACTGCATTGTCGATACCGATCACACGGCTTAAACGAACCGTACCACCGAAACCAGGGAAGATACCGAGTTTGATTTCAGGAAGACCGACTTGAGCCGCTTCTGACATCACACGATAGTCACAAACGAGACACATTTCAAAGCCACCGCCCAATGCCATACCATTGATCGCAGCAACTTTAGGAATTTCTAAATCTTCAAATGCGTTGAAGATGTCGTGAACAGGCAATGCCCAATCCACAATCGCTTGTTCGCCTTGAGCGAAGTTTGCACCAAATTCAGTAATATCTGCGCCAACGATAAATGTAGATTTAGCCGAAGTAACGATTAAGCCTTTGATGTCACCGTTTGCTTTAACAGCGTCAATTGCAGCTTTGAAGTCTTCAATCGTTGCACGGTTAAATTTGTTGACCGACTCACCTTGTAAGTCAAAGCGGAATTCTGCAATTCCGTCCGAAAGCATTTGGACGGTAATGGCATTGCCAGCGTGGATCATGCCTGATCTCCTTTATTTTGGAGGACTTCTAAGTTGATGTTGTGAAGCGAGTACGTCATTCCTACGTACATCTATGCTCCGCCAATCTTACGATAACTATATCGAAAAAGAACATAACAAGTTGTATCAAGCCGTGACGCAAGGGTCATCTATTTTTATTCAATTATTTCGTGTGCTTGCGTGATGTATTTTTGAATGATGCGGCCTAAATAGAGTGAAGTTTTTGTTTCGGTTAAGATTTTTATGGATGAGTGATTAAAAAATGATTAGACAGCGTCCTTATATTTCAAGTCAACCTTTGAGCCGATTTTGGCAATTTAGTCAATGCTGCACTTGCAGGTAAACCCAAACAGAATGAAAACTTGTGATGAAAAGCTGGAAATAGGACGTACTTTGCAGCCTATGTTACAATTTGCAGTCTAGACCGAATACCGGTCTTTTTCTTTTATTTCGTTTTCTTTGGTTTCCAGGTTTTCATATGATTAAGTGGATCATTCTGGCGATTTTTATTCTTTCTGCATTTTATATTCAGCAACGTGGGAAGGTTCGTCACTCGTTTTATCGTCAATTTTTCGATCATTCAACGATTCTTGCACCGATTAACTACCTCATGTACATGTTTTCAAAGGTGCCGAATCAGCCATATATCGATACACAGCATTTTCAAGACTTAAAAGTGTTGGATGAAAACTGGGAAATGATTCGTGATGAAGCAAAAGCTTTATATGAAAAAGGCGGAATTAAAGCATCGAGTAGTTATGATGACTTGGGGTTTAACTCCTTTTTCAAAACAGGCTGGAAGCGCTTTTATCTGAAATGGTATGACTCTGCGCATCCGTCAGCTGCTGAGCTTTGTCCAAAAACCACAGCCTTGCTGAAAACCTTGCCGACCATTAAAGCCGCGATGTTTACCGAACTGGCACCAGACAGCCGTTTGGTTCGTCACCGTGACCCTTATGCGGGTTCATTGCGTTATCACTTGGGGCTGATCACACCGAACGATGACCGCTGCTTTATTGATGTGGATGGTCAGCGCTATTCATGGCGTGATGGTGAAAGTGTGGTCTTTGATGAAACTTATATTCACTATGCAGAAAATAAGACCGACCAAAACCGCATTATTTTCTTTGCCGATGTCGAGCGTCCATTAAAGACACGCTTTATGGAACGTTTCAATCACTGGTTTGGTAAAAAAGTGATGACCGCTGCCAGCTCTCCAAATGAAGCTGGGGATCAAACGGGTGGGCTGAATAAAGTCTTTGGTTATGTCTATCAAGTGCGGATCAAAGCCAAAGCTTTGAAGAAAACCAACCGTCAACTGTACTACTTCTTAAAGTGGTTCCTGATGCTCGGAATTTTCTTTTTGATCTTTGTTCAACCTTATGTGTTTTAAAGCACATTAAACGCCCTGAGGGGCGTTTTTTATTTGGGCAGAAAAGGGGAAGCCTATCTGCCCTTTTGATTTTTCTATTTATTTCAAGGCTTACAGTGGATTCGAACCACGCATGGCTTTATGCTTTATCCAGTTAAAACTAAAAACAACATGAGCGCGTATCTGTGTCATTTTTAAGATCGCAACTTATAATTTAGATAAAGCATGAGGTTTCAAGGTGCAAAAGTTTCGTTCGAAGATGGACTGGTGGTTTTTGGGGTTTATTATTGCCATGTCAGGCCTGTTGGCCCAATTGATTTTGACCACCTATGGCAAAGGCATTTTGATGCAAAACCTTTTGTTCGTTGTGGTCTATGCTTTGACTATTGCTTTGCTGTGGTGGCCGCTGTGGAGTACTCGCTATGTGGTCGATCAGGAGCAACTGACAATTCGCAGTCTCTGTTTTAAATGGATCATTCCCTTAAGCGCGATACAGTCGGTTTCTGAAACAGATAATTCCATCAGTTCACCTGCTTTGTCTTTGGATCGTCTAAAGATTGAATACTTGAAACAGGGCCAAAGCAAAACCATTTTGGTGTCACCGAAAGACAAAGTAGCGTTTAAAGCTGCGTTAAAATTGTCATAAATACAGTCTTAGGCAAGTTGTATGCTTTACGGGACTGAGCGAGTGAAAGCCTTGCTCAAATATGCCGTGAGGACTAAAGTAAAATAAACTTGAGTTCTGTTCATCCCACAAACCTCCACATGCAAAACGTCTACTTGCCGTTGAAGGATATGCTTATGAAGTCGTATCAATTGAGTCCGACACAAATTCAAACTTTAGTACCGCATATGGGAAGTTGTATCGCATCAGATATGATTACGGTGCAAGGCCTAAAAGTGGCTTATATGTACCGTGAAGAAGCACAATCTAGCGATGAAAGTGGTTGGGTGTTTTTATCGGGTGAAGAAGGAGATGACTATATTGAAGACCTTGAAAATTTAGGTTTTTATGAGGTCAATGTGATTGCCAATTATGATGCGGACATCATTGCTCACTTAAATGCGCCTGCGGGAAGTCACTTTGCCCGCAATGAACAAGGTGTGTTTGAACGGATCGATTTTGAAGCGATGGATCTGGAGTAAGCCTTCAACCTCAGCATCAACGTCTTTTGCAAGCCAGACTGGTCTTGAAATGCACTTTCATGTGCTTGAAATGCGTCAGACCTGCCCAATCTAAAAGACAGATCAAAGGCTAAGCCTAAGCAGAACAGTTGACGGCGAGCCGAGAAAATTAGGGAACCCTGTGAACGAAAACGCACGAGAACATATCGAAAAAATTTTAGCCAATATGACCACACTGCCGGGCGTTTATCGCATGCTCGGTAAAGACGGTGAACTGCTGTATGTGGGCAAAGCGAAAAATTTAAAAAATCGTGTCTCGAGCTATTTTGTCAAAACCATTGAACACCCGAAGACGCAGGCTTTGGTGGCACGTATTTATGATATCGAAACCTTAGTTGTTCGTTCCGAAACTGAAGCGCTGCTGCTTGAACAAAACCTGATTAAGCTGCACCGTCCACCCTATAACATCATGCTCAGGGACGATAAGTCCTATGTGTATATTTTTGTTTCTGCCGACAAACCTTATCCACGGATTGCATCGGGTCGGGGCAAAGGCAAACACCAAGTTGGGAAGTTCTTTGGACCGTATCCGAGTGCTTATAATGCACGGGATACTTTGTTGGTTTTGCAAAAGCTGTTTAATGTTCGTCAGTGTGAAAATAGCTATTTTTCACAGCGTAAGCGTCCTTGTTTGCAGTATCAAATCAAACGTTGTTCAGCGCCGTGTGTGGGACTCATTAGCCCTGAAGAGTATAAAAATGATGTCGATAACTCGATTCGTTTTTTACAAGGGGACACCAAAGAGCTGAATCAAGAACTGATTGC
>CABFOG010000779.1_pt1 | contig 11004 bp, 14 predicted proteins | sample 3522001 | NCBI WGS metagenome assembly CABFOG01 (sample SAMEA5312485, study PRJEB27640) | indoor metagenome | biome: indoor environment; feature: controlled; material: polymer antistatic dissipative epoxy resin | place: Italy | collected 2014-05-27
CTTCTTCGATTTCATCATAATCACTACCAAAAGTTAGATCTGTTCCACTAAATGTAAACCAGTCAACCATGTCGTGATTGGAATAACACGACTGTAGTCCAAGACGTTCATGTATCCCAAGTTTAGTGAACATTGCTCTTACAATGTTACTTGTGTTTGAAGCTCTACTTAAGATTTTTTGGGTAGGGAATTGTTCTAATACGTGTGAAAAATAAATTGTCGCTGGAGCAATCAGAAGACCAACTTTATTAAAATCTAAATAAAGTGGTTCATCCGATTTCACTTCTTGAGGATAACGAATTTTATTAATAGCATTTAAAAGTGTTTTTCGACATTTAGCATCTTGAAAACTTAATGCATGTGGAAAAACAATACTCTTACCTTGATTAAAGGCACTAGTTTTTTTCTTCTTACGTAACTTACAAGCTATTTCCCGACGTATAGATATAGCTTGATTCGTATACCATTTTTCACTTAATTTTTTCATGTATTAATTAACTTTAAAATTGAAGTTAGAACAATAACTTGTATAAATTTTACGAAGTATAAATCATTATTGAAGTTTATATAAATCAAAACTCAAAAACTTCTTTCGCAGTAGCCACGGTCTTAGGACCTACACCTTTTACTTCAGCAAGTTGCTCAATAGTTAAGCCGCTATTTTTGACGCGTGCAATAACAATTGCTTTAGCAACATCACGCTTTACATTAAGTAGAGCTTCAATTTCATCGAGTGTCACATCAGTAATTTTAGGCTTAGTAGTCTTAGAAACAGCAGATGGATCTAGATAGTCCAGTAGATCAGCAAGCATCAAATAAATATGAAAAACTGCTTTAGTTGCTTCGAGTTGAGAGACTTCGTCATGTACGCCTTTATTCGTAATTTTATTGGCTTTTTCCAACCATGAACCAAGATAGTTAACATGCATTTGAGCCAAATCACGATTGCTGTCAGATTCAATAGTATCATTCATAAATTGCCATAAGCGATTTACGAACTGGTTTTGTTTAAAAGTCCGCTTACCAATTACTAAGTCGCTGGCAGGATAAAGTTTGTCAGCAAGACTTTCTAATAATCTTCTGCATGTTGTTAGCGCATGCGACCATTCTTCTTTACTGTCAGATGAGACAGATTTAAAAGCTAACATTAGTTGTTCTGCAATTTCAGGGTCTAAATCGAGAAGACGGTCATCAACTGCATCTTTCAGTAAGTCAAAACTCGATGAAATTGTTCCAGAAAACTTTAGCTTGTCATGTAACTCTGTTAAATATTCGAAGGTGTATTTTTTGATATATGCTAAGTGTGATTGCAAGGGATTCTTGTAGTGAGAGCCGTCGTTACCTTTCTTTTCTCTTATTAATACATTTAATTTATTTTCTATGAAATCAACTGATGAAAAACCTGCAGCTTCCGAATTATTTTTATAACGGACAATTTCATTAATATCAAATAGAGGAATTTTTAGTTTATTAATATTTTCAATCTCTTCCTTGTATTTTTTATCAAAGATATTTTGAGTTTTATTCTCTTTCTCATACTCTGTAGAAAGCTTTTTACAGAGCTTGCCCAAAGCATTAGTATATTTTGTATTACCCAACTGGACTTGACACCATGTCCAAACTTCTTCGTTGTCTAGAAGTTTTGCTGCACGTGAAAGCTTCTGAACACCAACAGTTACGCTACCTTTTGTAGACTCTAACTCTTTTAAACCTTCCTCAACAATCTTCAAAGCTTCAGCTTTCTTATCTGCCACAACTAACCCCAAACTATAATTATTAAAAAGAAATTTGTGTTAACTATATAGCATTTCTGAGATATTGTGAGTATCTAAGGTACGAACAATATGTCAAAGAGTATGGCTTAAGTTTTAGGAGGTGTTAAAGCCTTGATAACTTTGGCTGATGACTTCGCAACTTCAGTAGAGTTCTTCAACTGTTCACTAACAATATTTCCGATTTCATTTAAAGTTGAATTGTCATTACTTTTACCAAAGTATTTTGATGCAAGGTCTTTTCTTAAGTTGCATCTTTAGCTTCAAGATCTGCTAAATATGAAGGCAGTGCTTTGAGTTATAACATAGTACGTTCAGCTTCATCCTTTTTCTTCTGATAATGTGTTGCTTGCTTGATTAAGAAGGTAATAACAGTAATAAAAATAAATATTGCTGAAATTTTAATTGTCCAGTAATCATATATATCCATTCCAGATCCTGTTAAATCTGATTTTTATTTTATTATATAAAGGGCTTTGTTGCATAAAGCCTTTGACGGCAGAGCTTTCCTAAGTTGCTCAAATTTAGGTTACAACTTGGGTATGAGGTCGGCCGAGCTCCGTAAACTTATTTAAGATGGCTATACGGGCATGTACCTCGTTGACTTGGCTTTGAAAGTGCGTAGCATTGAGTTTATCTCCCAATAATTTGATGCAATGCATCTTGGTTTCTACCAAACTTCGGCGATGATAGCCTGACCATTTTTCCATAGTGTCCTGCCTAAGCGTTTAACTGTTCGAAGTAATTCACTTCGCTCTAGCGAATGAACTTTTTTATCTTTCCAAGGCTTGGCATTCTTTCTTGGTGGAATCACTGCATGCGCTTGCCGATCTGCAATGACCTGACGGCATTGTTTTGTGTCATAAGCCCCGTCTGTATAGACTGAATCAATCTGTTCATCCGACGGAATTTGATCAAGTAAATCACCAAGTACCTGTGAATCACTTACGTTGTTGGTTGTAAGCTGAACAACTCGTATTTGTAGGGTTTTAGCATCTATACCAATATGTAATTTACGCCATTGGCGACGATATTCAGGCTGATGTTTCTTACGTTTCCATTCTCCTTCACCTAGAAACTTTAAACCGGTAGAGTCGACGAGTAGATGAAGCCTATCATTACTTTTTTGATAGCTAATTTGAATATCAATATACTTTTGTCTTCTACAAAGCGTCGTGAAGTCTGGAGCTGTCCAATCTAATCCGCAAAGTTTAATTAAGCTTTGAACAAAACCAGTAACCATGCGTAAAGTGAGTCTAAATAGAGATTTGATCATCAAACAGCATTGAATCGCTATGTCGGAGTAGGTTTGACTCGACCTTGTTTTCCTTGTGGTTCTGCATACCATTGTGTTTTTGGATCGAAGCAAATGGCAATATTCCCACGATTAATGAGAGCTCGGTTATATGCGGGCCAATTGGTTGTGCGGTAGATTTTGGTGTGTAGGCTTCTTCATTTGGAAATTATATTGCCGAAGAAGCCCTTAAGAACAGCTTTGTGCAACAAAGCCCCTTTAAATTAATAATTCACCTTAAATTTTTTCAATTTAGAAAATATGTCTTAGGTTAAACTGTTCTAGTATGGAGTAAGCTAGAACAGTTTATTATTTATTTTTATTGATGAAATTTAAGTGCTTAGATCTTTAGCTTTCTCAACCATCCATGTTTCGGCTGGTGTAATGCAATAAATCGTAATTAGGATTCACTTAAAACAAGCTGCCTAACCTTAACTGCTTTCTCAAAGTGATCTAGTTTGTGTTGTAGGATCCACCATTGAGCAGCCTCCATCAATAGTTCTGGATTATCATTTTTATTCTTGAAGAAAGCATAAAAGGATAGTCCTACGTTATCTCCTTTCTTCTCAATTTTTTCGTTACATCCACGAATAAAAATCTCTTTTAATTCATCTCTCATTTTTTGACCTTTGTTAATTATTCAATATTTCTAAACCCACATAACTGTAGATAGATTTAATTCACCGTTCCCAATACAGGAATCATCCGTGGTCCAGCCTGTCTAGCCTTACTAATGATCTCTACCAACTCATCATAAGTAAGTTCAAACTTATCCTCACTGTCAAAGACGTAGACCATATTCTTGTCTTTAAATTCCTGTGGTGTCGGTGGTACAAAACGCTTAGGAATTAAGAGTTGTGCCAATTGCTCATTTGTAAGTTTAAATATATGCATAGTCTTATCTCACTCTAAAGAGTTCATTCCATTCTGTTAAATAGTTTGGGGATTTGCGTTCTTGATTCATTTGCCAGTGTTCTTCTTTTCGCCCACACAAGCCCAACGACAGCGTGTTCTTGCCATACTTGTGGGTGATGTGATCTAAGGTGTCGGAGAGCTTGGCTCGCTTAATCTGTAGCGAATAATCGGTAAATAGGTCAGGGGAGAATTTGGTTTTAGGTATGATCTCCATCAGGATGATGCCTGCCTTTTTATACTTAAATCCGGGTTTGAATATTTCATCAATGGCCTGCATTGCTATGCGGGTAATCTCTAATACATCATCGCTGTGTTCATGTAGCTGCATAATCACGTAAGGTGTGTATTTTGCACATTTATCAAAGCGACCAGTTTGAATAAACACCCCAATCATTTTGCATAGGGACATATCATCCCGAAGCCTTGAGACAGCTCTTTGCACATATAAACGCACTGAGGATTTGATATTTTCAATGTCGTAAATCGGTTGGCCATAAGATTGGCTACTGATGATTTGCTTTTTAGCAGGCGCATCACTCTCTAGATCGATGCATGAGATCCCATTCAACTCGCGTACAGTCTTTTCCATAACAATACTGAACTGCTTTTTAATCTCTGCTGGATGCGCTTGAACTAAATCCAAAACGGTACGGATATTCATTGTATTGAGCTTTTTACTGTTCTGGCGACCAACTCCCCAAACCTCGCCAACATCGATCTGTGCAAGCATGGCTTCAGTTGAGCAGGGATCCATATCGACCAGATTGCACACTCCATTAAAGAACTTATTCTTCTTGGCTAGATGATTGGCAATTTTGGCTTCAGTCTTTGAACGTCCAATGCCCACACAGCAGGGTAAAGTGAGCCACTGCCAAGCAGTCTTGCGAATGTCTTGGGCATAGTCGGTTAAATCAAATAAGTGCTCATAGCTGGTGAGATCCAAGAAGCATTCATCAACTGAATAAATCTCTTGCTCTCCTGGTGCAACATACATCCCCAGTAAAGTCATAAAACGACGAGACATGGCCCCATATAGGGCAAAGTTGCTGGAGAACACCTGAACATCATGCTTCTTGATGATGTCTTGAATCTGGAATACCGGCACACCCATTTTAATACCAATGTCTTTGGCTTCTTGGGAGCGCGCCACGGCACAACCATCATTACTCGAGAGAACAATGACCGGACGATTATTAAGGGACGGATTAAAAATACGCTCACAACTGACGTAGCAGTTATTCACGTCCACTAACGCGAATATACGATTTTCAGCTTTCATTTTTTATACTTCTTATTTGCTGGTCGAGCGTCTATAAAATTGCTTGAGGTTGAAAGTCACAACCCCTTGGATAGAGATAGACTGGCTGTCTTTAGGAATAATATGCTCGTAAGCTGGATTTTCAGCTCTCAGCCAAATAGGGGGAAGTTCATAGTCTTCATCCCCAAACATTTCTTTGATTTCTTGTTTTGACATCTTAGCGGTCATCATTAACCGCTTAAGTGTTATTTCACGCTCATCGATGAGGGCTAAAACGATATCTCTATGCTGTGCTGTAATGCTCTTATCGACCAAGAAAGGGTCATCGATTTCAAAACCAGCGTAAAGCATAGACTCACTATCAACCCGTCCCATAAAAGTGGATATGGGGTTGAAGATAAGAAAGTCATTTAAGTCGATCGACTTATCGATATGGTCTTTGGTACCAAAAGCAGGACCAGCTGAAAAACGTTCCAGTGCAGACGGAATTTCGAGGCGGGTTTTGACTGAAATTTCTTTAAGATCAAACTTAGAGCCTAGCTCATGCTTTTTTTGTATTTTTTCAAAGACAGCATTGACTGTAGGACTAGGAGCACCATCGGGACCCATGAGTGTTTGAAGGAATGACCAGACGTCATCCGAGAAATAGATCGGTAGTTTCTTTGACATGTTTGACTCCTACGCTACGAGGCGTGTTTGGAACTGAACTCTTTTTTTAGAATAGTCTGCGCTGAATTAAATTTCAAATTTAAAAGCTGTGGATAATCAAGGCACCTTCAAATTAAATTAGGTTGAGCACCATTTTCGGATAAGTGGGATTTAGGGAAGGTGATGTACTCATCCTGCATTTCAAAGAAGAACTCATGCGCCTCTTTAAAGCTGCAATTCAGCCATTCTTCGCGGTATTCGTCAGGGATTACGATGATCGAGCGCTTCTCATCTTTAGGTTTATGGAATTGCTTCATAAAGGGGTGTTTATCGGCATTGATGGTGAGCATGCTCATTGATCGGATTTGCTCCCCATCGATGACAGCATTCTCGTATATGGCCGCCACAGTAAAGGGCATGCCATCCTCACGTGCAATCCCATACCAGTGAGATTTCCCGTCAATGTATTTAGGTTCAAAGATGGTTTCGACTGGAATCAAGCCAAACTGAGACTTATGCCAAGCTTCCCTAAAACTGGGTTTCTCAGCGACCGTCTCAGTCCGGGCATTGTATGTGTACTTGCCGAAATTCTTTTCCTTGGCCCATTTGGGAATCATTCCAAAATTAATTGATCTCCATTCGATCTTGCCGTCATTGGAAAAGATCAAAGGAGAGGGATAGTTAGGAAATATGTCTTCAGGAAATTGCAATTGATCAGGTTCAGGGAGATCTATCAGGAATGCACGATTCTTTCTTATCGCTTCGAAGTTTGCGCACATAGACTTATCCCTGTTTATTCTTCATGATCATCGCTCAAATAGTAACCCAACTAAGAATAAAATGATTTCAAAACAATTTAGTATCGTCAACGCAGTGCTCACATAAGAATATGCAGTATTAAACCTAAAAACAGTGAGTTTTACATATCTATAATTGATACTCAGCTCTACAAGTCATATTTATTTATATAAGCTATACTGGTGATGGAATCGCTATGACTAATAAACAAACGCAAGAGTCCAATCCTCAAAAAGAATCAAACGATGACAAGGGTGATCAGAAAACCTATCAGAATCCGGATCCCCAAAAAAAACCTAATGAAGAGCCCGAGAACTCGCTTAAAGAGCAGAAGTAGATCAAAAAGCCCTCGTCGAGGGCTTTTTGAAATCAAATGCTTACACTACTTTTAATCTCAAATAAATTCATGCTGGAATAGCTGCGACAACTTTTTCTCTATCCCACAAACGGTGATTTTGAATAGCTTGTTTGAATTGATCTTGGATCTCTTTAAAATTTTGAGTAGAGAATAGAGCTGCATCCTTAGTGAGCTGAAACTCATCTATTAAAGCGCATTTATCACCCAGGAAAACAATGGGCTTGAGATGTTTATATGTCTCTAATACATAATGTTTAGAAACTCCATCAGCCTTAAATACTTCTAAATTATTCCCATCAATCACGATTACGGCATCATAAGTCACTGAAGGCTCGCCATTTTGTCTTCCATCTACTGGTATTTCATTGCCATCACTAGATTTAACAGGGGCTGCTTTCGGTGCTAAAGTTTCCACAATAGCTTTTTCTGCTTCAGCCCATATTTTAATATCATCTATTGATGACGCATTTACACCGTCATGAACGAGCAAGGCAATTTTTCGCTGTTTAATATCAGATGCAGGAAAAGATGAGGTACTTAATCTTTTCGAAGATGCAATTACGGGTTGGTGCAGACTATCTTGCTGTTTAGGGGGAGTTTTAATACCTAACTCTTTCGCAACATATTCAGCTAAGTCCAAGTCAATATTAGCTAAGACAGCGTAAACTACACGTCTGCGGATATCTTCCGATTTAACCTTATATAATTCAAAAGAATATGCATCCTTAATATGCTGTTGTTCATATTTTTCCAAACTATGGTAGTGCATTGTGGCTTGCGAGAAATGATCAGCGAAACTTTCTGGTCGAACTCTTAGTTTGCTGCCTTGTACTTCTTCAGGATGTGTCTTGAAAGCACCACTGTCATTAGGTGATTCTCTTGGCCAATTTTCATCAACAGAATTAGGTTCATAATTTGCCTTTCCTTTATAAACTTCGTGATTAGCATAACCACCTCGTCTATTCGTATGAAAAGGACAAACGGGTTTGTTAATTGGAATTTGATTAAAATTTACCGTACCTAGTCTGTGTAAGTGAGTATCCGTATAGCTAAATAGCCGTCCTTGTAAAAGGGGATCGTTACTAAAATCTATACCTGAGACAATATTTGCAGGACTAAAAGCAACTTGTTCTGTTTCTGCGAAAAAATCATCTGTATTTTTGTTTAAAACAAATTTACCTAGTGGAGTAACTGGTACAAGTTCTTCTGGGATTAATTTTGTAGCATCTAAGACATCAAAGTCCCATTGTTTTGCATCTTCTTCAGAGAAAATTTGTGCGCCTAATTCCCATTCCGGGTAATTGCCACGCGCAATAGCATCCCACAGATCACGTCTGTGAAAATCGGGATCTTTGCCATTAATTTTTAGGGCTTCATCCCAGACGACTTGAGCTACCCCTTGCTTTGGAGTCCAATGGAATTTCACTAAGAATGCTTCATTATTCTTATTAATCAATCTAAATGTATGAACGCCAAAACCTTGTATAGAGCGTAGATTTCTTGGAATTGCTCTATCTGACATTATCCAAGTAGTCATATGTGATGCTTCGGTGTTTAAAGAAATAAAATCCCAGAAAGTATCATGGGCAGATTGACCAGTTGGAACTTCATTGGCATCTTCTGGTTTTACTGCATGAACAAAGTCCGGAAATTTAATAGCATCCTGAATGAAGAAGACAGGGATATTATTCCCCACCAAATCATAATTTCCTTCTTCAGTATAAAATTTTATAGAAAAACCTCGTACATCTCGAACGACATCAGCCGAACCTCGCCCACCTTGAACTGTAGAAATACGGACAAAGATAGGGGTTTGATTATTTGTGTCCGTTAGGAACTTGGCTTTAGTCCATTTTTCATTACCGGTATAAGCTTGAAAGTAACCATGAGCACCGACCCCTCGAGCATGTACAACACGTTCTGGAATACGCTCACGATCAAAATGAATAAGTTTATCCCTTAGAAGAAAGTCCTCGAGAAGAGTAGGGCCTTTCTCATTAATTTTTAGACTATTTTGATTATCAGCTACGGGAACACCTAAAGAAGTGGTAAGAGTTTTACCTATAGGATCCACGTATGCTTCCTCAGAAAGCTGGTCAATTTTTGGTGTATTTGGTTCTTTCATATCACATTCTCTTATACATTTGCTTTATAACGTTTTATGAAAATAAGTATTTATTTTCACGTAAGTTAATGGCTTATTTGTTGACGGATATTTTGTGCTTATACAATTTAATAGGTTATCTACAATCGAATATGAGTTACTTGCCAGAAAACTCTTTTTTGGATCAAAGATACCCATATAAACTTTAAGTATTTACGCTTTGAGTAAGGTAAAGAAATGTGTATTTTTTGTTCGCTTAAACTATTCATTTTAAATAATATTGAATTAATCTAAGTCAAAACAAAACCTTATTAATTTTGATATTCCTCGCAATACAAACAGGATTTAGCCCATTTTGTATTTTGACAGCGAGGGCATTCTTCATTTAAATGATTTAAACGTTGGGTTTGACCACACAACATACAAGAATAAAAGTGATCGACATTGTGATGATCTGCGATTTGGTATTCATCGGGAAACAGAGGAAGGCCCCATTTTATATTTTCTTTAGAATATGGGATCACGCTTAGGCAGCCATCAGTCTCAAGCAGTGCTATTTTAACTTGTCCGAGATGCTCTATTTTTTTTTGGCGCATTTCAGCAAAGAATTCATCGTATGAATACTTTTCTTGCTTAATATCCTCAACAATCAGTAAACCATTTTTGACGATGTATATAGGTCGACCTTCCAATACGGTCTCAATAGCATCGGATTTCATCATTAAATAAGTTGTTAAGCGATATAAAGCCATAATTACTGCAAAAACGATGACAGCATGTATGATCGGAACTTCTTCATAGAACATAGCATCGCCAGCAGCAGATCCTAAACTAAGAATAATTGCGATTTCAAAGATGGAAAGTTGCCTAACACCACGTTTACCAGAAAATCTTAAAACTAAGATAATCAGGAAGTACATCAAGACACTACGAAGTACAATTTCTGCTGCAAAAGTAAATGTAGTATCAGCTAATAGTATTTTTATAAAGTCCATTTTACACCTATTTAATTATTATTTAGATGTGCTGATAATGAGCCTAAAAGGCTCATTATCATTATATTGGCTTACATTTTGTCCCATGCATCTTTAATCGCATGTTTGGCTTGTTCCCACTTTAAGCGTGATTCAGCCTTTAGTTCTTCCCATTTTACTTTTAGATCACTTTCTGAATCCTCAAATCGTGCATCAGTACCACGCTCATTTCGGGCATGCTGACCTAATTCATAGGCTGAACGAAGATCACGGTCATAATCTACATCAGGAAGTTCTCGTTGGATATCGCCGTAATATGGGCGGTTTGAATAATCTGTACGCCAATCATGCTTGATTGGGTTTTCGTCTTGATGGTCATTGATAGTCATAATGAACTCCAATTCTATCCAACTAAGAATTCAAAAAAAATTCTTAGTTGGATTTAATTAATGAATGAGTTTAAGAATTTAATAATATTATTCAACATGAAAAAATATTATTTCTGTTGAGCGTGTTGGTCATTTTTCTGGTTTTGGTTCGGTTGTTTTTGCTGATTCGGATTTTTTTGCGGTTGGTCTGGTTGCTGTTGCTGTTGTTGCTGATCTGGCTTTTTTTGCGGTTGATTTGGCTGCTGCTGTTGCTGATTTTTCTGCTGTTGATTTTGATTAGTCATTTTACTGAACCTCATAAGATTAGAATTAATCTACATTAATTAATCAGTAGATTTATTATTAATATCATAATTTGTGTTTAAAAAAACATCAGAGGTGTTACATTTTAATTTTTGAGTTAAATTGTGTTTGTTTTAAAAGTTTAGGTATTGATAATAAATGGAAATATATATTTTGTTTTTACAAAAGGCTAACAATGTTTAATTTTATTC
>CABFOG010001357.1_pt1 | contig 10884 bp, 16 predicted proteins | sample 3522001 | NCBI WGS metagenome assembly CABFOG01 (sample SAMEA5312485, study PRJEB27640) | indoor metagenome | biome: indoor environment; feature: controlled; material: polymer antistatic dissipative epoxy resin | place: Italy | collected 2014-05-27
CGATCATTTTCTAGCGACCATCGATCATAGTCTTGCGGTGACATTGTGGCTTGAGCAAAGATTTCATCTGCACCATACGAAAGACCCTTAATACTGTCCCGCATAGTTTGCTGCACATTTTGAGCATGGAAACGAGCTTTTTGAAGTTCAAGCGCGTACTGCTCATCTAAGGCCTTGAGTTTTAATTCCTTGATTTCGTCATTGTATTTACCCGACTCATTTACAATAATTCGCTGAGTTTCATAGAAGTAATTAAGCTTCTGCTCTTCAGACCATTTGAAATCATTGATTTCCTCGGTGATTTGACGAAGATACATCTCCTCTTCAAATTCATATCGCGCTTTAGCCTTGGCTAGATATTGAGACTCTTGTGGCCCGAAATTGGCTTCTTGGATTTCAGTTACTTGGCGCTTATAGTCTTCAGCGAATTTTGCAAAGTCATCCAGATAATCATATGAAATTGAAGCACGCGCCTGCTCCTGCTGTTTTTTCAGGGCATCAGTTGCGGCATTTGTTGCATTAGCAGCTTGGTTTTGTTTTTTAATCCACTCATCAGAACCAGACGTAACACCTTGTTGATTTTTTATAAGTTCAGCCGCAGCTTTTGTTGCAGCTTCAGTTGCCCCACTGTACATTCTCTTAATTACAGCTAGTGAGTCATCTGCAATATCCCTATTATCTTGTAGAGCCATATTCGTTGCGCTGTCTGGTGCACGCATATTAATAGCGGTAAGAACTGCGGTTTTTGCCAGTTTGATACCGGGTAAATTATCAGCCCAAGTACCACCATCTGCGGATAAATCAATTATATTTTTTGCTTTTACCGTTTCTACAGCCAAGCCCGCTATTGCATTTGATAGCATTTTTACGGTGGCATGCACACCAATAGCGAATACGGCAACACCTTTAAATACATCACCAAGTGTTTCACCTGCCTCAGACATTAAGTTTGTTTCCATTGTTGCGCCAGACATCGCATCACCAACAGAAACAAGTGCAGGCATTAAGCCTTGAATGAATTGATTTTTTGCGCCCTTAACTTGCAAATCCAATAGCTTCATTTGAACTGTTAACTCACCAGCCTTAGCTATTGTTTCCTCACTCATTAGCCCGGCACGTTCTGCGGCATCCGCCCAAAACTCAAAGCCCTTGCCACCATCTTTTAAAAGCGGAATAAGATTGGTTGTATCAGATGCCATGCTTTCCAGATAGAAAGACATTTGTTGTTGTGTAACGCCTGCCTCTTCAAGTTTATCTACATAAAGTTGCAGCGCTTTGGGGCCGGAAAGATTCTGCATTTCAAGCGCCAACTTTCTTGCGGCTTCCGCTGAACCCTCTGTTTTAATCGCGATCTGCTCAAAGAAATCAACCGCACCACCAGAACCGATAGTGATGAACTCGCCTAGTTTTTCATTAAAATCTTTAAGCTGATCGGACAGCTTATCCATCGGAATACCAACAGTTTCCGCACCAGCTGCCATCTTTTGAAATTCTTGCGTATTGGCATTTGAAATTGAGGCAAAGGTTTGAATTTCACGCGCAGCATTGGCATATTCCTTTGCCATTGCAAATACACCGGCACCAACAGCAGCAGCACCTGCAATTGCCATGGGACCATAGGAATTAACATGCTTTCGCATATTCTCAAAGCTAGTTTTGGTTTGCTTTTCTGCGTCCTTAATTGGCCCAGTAAAGCCACCAATCTTGGCAATTAAATCTAAGGTAAGGGTTCCAAGTTTGGTGCTCATATAAACCTCTGGTCAATAAAAAACCCCGCTTTCGCGAGGTTTTAATGAATTAAAAAAACTACATCGTATTTAGTCAGCTAGTAAACTGGAGCAAATCTACCCTCTTCATTTAGTTCAAAACGACCAATTTCATGACCAACAACATCTGCCCCATAGCTGTTTTTGGCGACATACTCCATAAATATTTCTAGTTTATTGCCTTTTAAGGTAGCCATTGCTGTTTTTGGCACAAATGAATATTTATTTTTCAATCTTAATTTTATTTGAAAAGCTGTTAAATTAACTCTTGAGGATAACTCTTTTACTGTTAATTTTTTTTCCGGTTCGTTCTCAATTTTTGCATATACCGTAATTGGAACCGCCTTCTCATTTCCATCTTTAACATCTATAGTTAAAGTCTTTCCAGCAACCACAAATTCTTCATTAGTGGTATTTTGATTTTTTACCTTAACCCACGTGCCATTACTTTTTAGCTCAATTTTTTCACCCTTTGAGTTGGTAATAATTTCTGCATTAGCCAGAGGGGTAAGCATTAGACCAATCAAACTTCCAATTAATAACTTATTCATGTGAATACCCTTTTATAAGTAATCACAAGATACTAATTCCAGCACAAAAAAACCACTCCGAAGAGTGGTCTTGTTTTATTCAGGTATTAAATATAAATCGGGCAGGTCTTTCCAAAGCAACTAATATAAGCTTTAAAAACCTCTAGGCGCTTATACTTGTCCTCCAGCACGGTTTTAGCATAAACCTCACCATGCCCAATGCACGCCCTTTTCCACGCACCATCTGGTAATTTTAAAAGCCAGATATCTGCATGCGCTATAGATACCAAAGTATAGCCATCATGCACAGCCTCTAGCTCTACCATTGGATTTTCAACATCTAGGCGCTGCATAAATTCAATTTCTTCTTTAACAATATCTAGATCAAGAATCTGTTTTGCAGTGTCTAAATAATTGAGCGGTATATTTGAAAAATTTAATACTTTCATGGCTTTTTATTCATCTCCGCTAACATATAGCGCCCTACGCGCAGTGTATCTGTTCCATACAGCAAATCTAGTACACTATCAAAGCGTTTAGTGAATTCTGCAATGTTCATTGTTGGATAAAATCCCGGTGGCAGTGGCATTGCAGTCAATACACCATTACGAGCGCTCACATGCCATGAATCATATCGAGAATTATTGAACTCTTGACTGATCTGCTGGGCTACCTGAATAACCTCTTGCGGATAAGGCAGGGATTTAATCTCTTCTTTCTCAACCCTTTGCTTAACCTCCATTTCCAGCAGGTACTTAACTGCATCCTCAAAATGAATGGCCAGTAGCTCGTGATAAGAGTTAATCTTGAAGTGTCGGTTGTGTCGTGTCCAGACCTGTGCGCGTAAACCTTGATTACCATTCACCTTGTGGTCAACGATTTTGTGCAGTGTGTCTTTTTGCTCAGGCGAAATTACTTGGCGTGAATTGACTTTGGTTTGCATAACCATCGCATCATAAGCGCGAATCACCATCAAATGGAATTTTGCTGAAATCCACATTGCGTATGAGTAAACCAATTCTTTTACAACATATGTGCCCTGCTCTTTACCCCTGCCACGAACTATATTTACTGCTTTTTTGCATGATGCAGGATTTCCTGCATCATAATTTTCACCATCAATTACTGCTATCAACTCTTGGGTTTTTTCATTTTCAAGAAAGAAACCTGGCCGATCTTTTCTCAAATCTCCTCCAGCCTTATGAAGATCATTTAGACTATAACGGCCATCTTGGTCTTGGCGAATTGAGAAATCACCAACAACCAACGGTTGAGTATTTGGATTTACTAGATTTTGTGTTAAATTAGACATGTGTTTACATCCTTTGTGATGGCAACTGAACCTTGTTTTTGATTGGTAGTCTGGCAAGGTTTTTTTGTGCCTGTGGTTTTCATGCTTTCGCACTCTTTTGGTTTTGTTTAAGCCATTCTTCAACAATAGTATTCAACTGTGCTGTCAAAGAACGACGGTTTTCTGCTGCTGCCTTTTTCAGCCCATCTATATTTTCATGAGCCATTCGGACATTTAGCTGCTTGTCATGTCGTGTCATTTTTACTCCATTTAAAGTGTTTTGCTTTATAGCGTTTTAATTTATAGCAAAATACTTTATTGAAGTAAAGCGTTTTGCTATATATCATTAAAATAATTTCACACCTTACTGAACTGCTATGGCTCAAGAATATTCACAAGTAAACTTCAGAATACCTTCGAAGCTAAAAGAAGATATAGAAAAGGCAGCTTTCGCCAATAACCGTTCAATTACATCTGAACTTGTGTCTCGGCTTGAAGAAAGCTTTAAACACGATGCTGGAAGCATTGCGGACTACGAAAAAACAGTCCAAAAAATGCTCTTTAATGTAATGGCTAACTTACATAAAGAGGGTGTTCAAATAGAAGTTATAGATGAAGCTATAGACAAGGCTATTAATGACATTGACTGTGAGGATGAAAAGAAATCAAGCTAACCTGATTTCTTCTTAATAGCTTGCATGCGCTGCTCTTCAAAGGTTAGCTCCGGAATTGTTTCATGCGGCATAAAGATGCGAGCATCAACACGCTTGTCTTCTTCGACCTTGCCATTGAAATAAAGCGCGTATAGATTGCCAGCGCCCTGCTCTATACGTCGGCCCATGTTAAATGAGCCGTATTTATTGCGATATGCCTGCCAGACCCTTAGTTCTTTTGGGGTGATTTTCTTTTTGGCTTGCTCAATGGTTCTTCCGCCGATTCCGTTGAGGACGAGTTCACACCAGAGCTCGTGCTCTTCAACTTCAATTTGTTCTTTCCCAAAAAATCATTCACTTCATTCGAAGCATCATGAATCGCACCAATAATGGCTGGGTGAAGGTTTCCAACTTCTTCAATGGTAGAACACAATGGCTCCTTTGTATCCGCATTAAAGACCGTGAGCAAAACCCGGCGCTTCACAACATCAGCGACCGTGATTTTTTCAGGATCTTCACCTTTAAACATATTCGTCACTTCATCGTAACTTAATGCTTTAACCAAAATATCTGCTTCAAACTCCTCATCATTAATAATGAATTTCGGAGACTTTGGGGATGGGTCGGATAAGGCTGTGCTCGAGAGCGCAAGAAGTGCAGATGTATTTAATTTTTTCATGGTGTAGCCACCTTAAATACATCAAGTACTTCAGTCTGGCGCTTCATTGGCACGGTATGGTTTACCAAAGAATCAGCATCAAACACCGGGGAGCCTTTACGTAGAATTGCGCGGAAATATGACCATGTTCGAGTTGCTGGCATCAGCACCTCATCATCAACCCCAACTGTTGGAACACCTTCACCGTCAGACCAACCAACATACACACCAACTTCAGCGCGATCTGCCGCAAGCTCAAGTAATTTCATGTGTGAGAGGTTTTTAGGGTCGGTGTCAATTTGAATTGAACCCTCACCTGGTGTGGTTAAGCCCCAGTCCGATGTTGCTGTTTTTGTCTCTTCAAGACAGGTAGTGCTGATTTCAGTGGTGCTGTCATCACCAATTACAAAGGCTTTAACGCAGTCCATCTTTGTGAGTGTTGGAGTATCGCCATGTAAAATCCATACATGCGTACCCTGAGATAAAACACCTTTCTTCGCCATGAGTAGCTACTCCTCAATTTTAGGCATAAAAAAAGCCACCGAGTGGTGGCATTGGTTTTGGTTAGATTTAAAATCTGATCAAGATGATTGGAAGAATGGCAATGACGGCTGCAATTCACTTTCTAATTGCGCTATTTCATCATCAAGCGGATGCTTTTCTTGTTTCCACACATTCATATCTCTGGCTGAGCAACTAACTTGCTGCTTTCGACTATTGCGATAACCGACAATATGGTTATATCGCGCCCATTTAGATTGAAAGACTTGGGTTAATTGGCTTGCCATCCAGTTAAAGGCATCAATAAATTGCTCTTTTACTGCATCAGCCTTCTCACCATTAAAGCCCATCACCAGAAACATCCACCCATCTTTAGTCATTTGATAAAATTTTCTTGGCTTTCCGTTCTGTAACTTGTTGTTTTCAAAGCAAAGCGCAAAATTGCGCTCACGAAATTTCTGTGAGCACTTCATATTTTTAATGGCTCGAAGCACATCAGAGTGTCTTTTTTTGAATGCTTCCGCTACTGCATAACTGGTTGTCTTTGGTTCACCATTTTCATTTGAGACCATGGCGCGTAAATTTAATGTTGTCATCATATTCATGACTTCCTCCTAACCATATTCAAAAAAAAGAAACTGGCAGGCACGCTGAATATGGAAACGCGCTTTTCGAACCGTCGCTCTAGCCAGTGGTTTGCCTGAAAACAGGCATAAAAAAACCGCCCAATAAGGACGGTTTAATTAAGTGGTGAAGCTATCTATCCAAAAACCAATTCGAATCAAAACCGGTTCGATACATCTTGCTATCTGGGTCGCGCTCATTTCCTCGTAGGCCAGTCACAGTGCACGAATTATCAAGCTCAAAAGCTCTACGAACCGCTTCACGAATATTTCGCAGGTCATCCGCATTCGTTGTATAGATATCAACTTGGATCGTCACATGATCGATGTTTGCCGGGCAATCTAAATGATTTTGCGGAATACCAGAGATATCCTGCCAGACCAGGTACGGCGGCTTTGGTTTATCTGGGGCAAGGCCAAATTCAAATGCACGTAAAATCCCGCCAGATTCCAGATAAGACTTAACTTCATCACTCGCATTAAGTAATGAGAAAATAGGTGCTGTCATATAGCCTCACGTAATACTTTGGTGATTTCAGCATCAAATACCTGTACGAATTTATTAGTAACCTTATCGATATTTTGAGAAAGTGCTGGCCGCATAAATGGAGTTGCCGGAATTTTTGATGTTCCGAATTCTAGGAATCTCCAATAAGTTGTATTTCCGCCAGATAAACCAGCAAGTTTTTCACGATCAGAATACTTATTCATAGCAGCCCCACCACGAACACCTACCCGCATTCTGATTTCATTGGCATTCCGGGATTTACCACCTTGAACTACGATGTTTTTATGGATCTTCTCAGCTGTTGCTGGATCATCGATTGCCTTTGCATTGCTACGTGCAGCATCGCGAACAAGATTCATCGCTTGGCGCCCGGCTTTTCGTGCAATTTGCTTGGCTTTTTTAGGACTTGAAAGCTGCTTGAGTTTTTTATTCAGATCATCCAAGCCTTCAATATTTAACTCGACTGATGCCATGATGATTCACCTTCTGCAAGATTGAGCGTCAACCACTCAAGACCACTTTCATTATCTGGCACCGGATCACCGTCAATCTTCCAGTACTTATCCCGAAAATATAGACGCATGGTTGAATCAATCTGACTTGTCTTTGAGCTGTAACGAATGCGACAACGTGCAGTCATGCTTGAGTCAATTGCCTGAGCTTGCAGCTGGTCGCGCGTAGATAAAGCCTCATGCTTTCCCCAGACTGTACAAAACTCTGTCCAGGCTTGAGTAATACGACCTGTGGTTTTGTCTTGGGTTTCGGTAAAGGCTTCAATACGAATGCGGTGTCTTAAAGGACCTGCTCTCATCTATACCCCCAGATCTAAACGATATGGATCAAGCAGCCACAAAGCGCCTTTCGGCAACTCATTTACCGTGGTACTGGTTTCATCTTCACGATTTTCATAAAGACTACCTAAGATCAGTAAAACAGCAGCTTCAATAGATGGATTGATAACAATGCCCTGCATGGCCATTTTGGTATTGCGCTGAGCTTCTTTTTTAAGGTTTTCAGCCGCAGATAAAAGCATATTTCTTGAGACTGGATCTGCAACAAGATTAGCTGCATCGCAACTCTCTTTATATTTCACAAGCTCATAATTTAGCTGGTCCAAAGTGAGAGAAATCGCCTCTGTCCATGCAGCTGAAGTGGCATAAAAAAAGCGGTTCAAATATTGAGCCGCTTTATCTTCTGCCGAATTCAACTTAGCCAGGACATCACCGCCAGTATCTTCATCTACTCGCAAATGAACCATAGCTTTTTCAATGTTAATAACTGGCATGATATGACCTTACTTTGTTTTAGTTTCTTTAGCTTTTTCTTCTGCAGCAGCTTTGGCCTTAGCCTCTTCTTCTGCCTTTAACTTTTCCTCTTCAGCTTTCGCCTCAGCCTCGGCTTTTGCCTTAGCTTCTGCGTCCGCTTTGGCCTTAGCCTCTTTATCGGCTACAGCTTTGGCTTTCTTTTCCGCATCAGCTTTGGCTTTATCAGTTGCCGCCTGTTCAGGATCAATCGCTAATTTTTTCTTGATGAGTTCACCGGCCGTAATATCTGGAATCTCGGCCTCATCACCTTTGACGTAAACCTTATTTCCAAGCATTGCAGCATCTAAGAATTTAATTTTCATGTTCTAAACTCCAAGGTGAAAGGGCCGACTGGCCCCTTCGGGATTTTAATTAAGCTGGAAATTCACCTTTTACGAATGCTTCTGGGCGATACACAGCCAATGCCAGACGCTCTTCACAACGAACAGAGATCATGTTCTTTTCAAAGTCATCAGCATTTTCGGTTGAGATCACCACGTTTGCATCTTCACGGTCAAAGATTTGAGCAGCCTCAGCAAAGCTACCAGTCAAAAATTTACTAGCCATTGCTGCATGATTGGTTTCAGCAACAGGCAACCCCCAAAGACTTGGCGTATTAGGTGAGAACGGGTTGGTAAACAAGTATGCACCGGTAGTGTCTTTCAGTAATTCAATTGCAGTCCAATCATGCATGTGTAGCACATGACCTGTTGCAAACACATCCGCCAAAGCAGCTTGCAGCATGGCCAAACGCATAGTATCTACGCGAGTCGGTGATGCAATCGTAATTGGAGCTGAATAGGCGGTTGCTTGAGTATAAATACCATGCAGGTTGTTACCAGTGCCTGAACCAAATAACAGTTGCGCATCTTCAACACGCTTAAGGCCATTAAGCAAACGACCATTGATAAAGCTTTGTAACTGAGGCAAGTCATCAAGAATCTGCTTAGATGCTTTCAGCATGTGAGCGATTGTTTTAACACCTTCCAGCACTTCTTCGAATGTTAATTCTGAATATGGCTTGGTGGTGTTTTCAGCCACCGGTGCAGCGTTATTGGTAAATCCAGTTTCACGTAAGTAAGCAATCGCATTACTGGCCGTTTGACCTGGAGCTAATAGGTCACGGATGGTCACGCGCTGATTTGGCGCAGTCACAATACGAGTCGAACCATCAACAGGGTTTACTGCAAATGATGTCAGTGCATTACGGGGAACAGCTACACTGATACGTTTTCCAGAAGTTGCATTGCTTGCAAATGAAATAATCTGCCCATCTTTTACAGCAAGATCACCTGCACGAGCATCCACTTGTGCACCTGGATTACCAGTGCCACCACGTGCAAATAGTTGCTCAGCTTCACCCAACTTCACCTGTAGGTCATTCTGGGCTTGGCGCAAGTTGTTTAGATCAGTCAGCGCTTTATCTACTGTTTCTTTGGTTTCAGCAGATAGATCATTGGCTTTTTTCGCTTCATTTAAAGCATTTTCAGCCAGTGGTTGAACTTTTTCAGTAAGCGCTTTAAGTTGATTATTTACTTCTTTAAGTGCCGCTGCAGCTTGGTCTTTAGTTTGATCAGTCATGATTTTTCATCTCTCAAAAATAAGAAAACCGCCATATAGGCGGTCATAAAAATTGGTATTAGGTTTAAGTGCTGAATTTCTCGGTAGCGTTACGCATACTTTGAAGAACACTTTCGAGTACATCATTGCTAGCGCTTGGCGTAGCTTGGTTGGTAGCGCCAGGCGTACCCTTTAAATCTTGAATAAGTTCCCGTCGTGAGCTTCGAGACATTCCCGCTTTGGCAAGCAAGATATCTGCTTTATGGGCAGCGACTTTCTCTTTAGTGAAGTTCTTTGTATCTTCAACAACCACATCAGATGGCAGGAAAGCATCGGCAAAGCCACTATCGATAGCATCACGCCCATTGATCCATCGCTCTTTATCCATATCGGCTTTAAGCTCATCCATGCTAAGACCAGATCGCACGTGATAAATATCAGCAATCGTGTCATCGATCTGCTCAAGGAAATCCGCTGTTTCACGTAAGTCGTTGCGATTCCCCCAAAGTCCGGTCCAGGCATTGTGAATCATAAAGAAACCAGCACGGGCAATCTGAATCTCATCAGCTGCCATGGCAATAAATGATGCTGCTGAAGCTGCCACCCCTAAAACACGTACAGTCACATGACCTTTGTATTCGCGAAGCAGGTTATAAATAGCCAGACCTTCAAATACATCACCACCCGGTGAATTGATATTGACTACAACATCAGCACCATCAAGTGAACGCAATGCCGCACTGATCCGCTTAGCAGTCACACCAGAATCATCCCAGTAGTCATAACCAATCGGATCATAAATACCAATCGTGTTGTCATTTTCATCTGATGCTTTAATTGCAGGATTCCAACGATCAAAAGCTAACGGCGAAACACCACCTTTTTCTTTTGCATTAAAATTAGCGACTGGCAGCAGGTTTCGTTTGCTCATTATTATCACCTTTGTAATTGGTCCCTACTTGATCAAGCGGAATTAATGCCGATTGAATTGTATAAATTTCCCCACCTGCAATAGGCGCTTCGTTTTCTTTGCGTCTGACCTCATTTCGGTTATACCAACCATTGTTGAGTGCAGATGCATAATATTCAGCACGGCCTTTTGAATCTGCCCGCAATAAGCCTTCCACACCAAACTCAACGTAATAGGTTTCAAACTCTGCAGCACCAATCAGGCACCGTGAAATTTCCTGTTCAATATTGACCAGTAATGGACGCAAGGTATTGGTCAGGAATTGCATGTTCATACCTTCAACACTTGAAGCCCATGAACTTTGTTTATTCAAATGTCCAACCATGAAAGGTGGTACCCGGAACCAGCGGCAAATTTCCTCAATTTCAAATGTCCGGGTTTCTAACATCTGAGCTGCTTCAGGGTTCATGGTGATGCCGTGGTATTGCATACCGTTTTCAAGCACCATCATTTTTCCGGCATTCTTGGATCCCATGAATTTATTCATGTTATCTCTAAGTGATTCACGCTGGTCCGGCGT
>CABFOG010001317.1_pt1 | contig 10745 bp, 3 predicted proteins | sample 3522001 | NCBI WGS metagenome assembly CABFOG01 (sample SAMEA5312485, study PRJEB27640) | indoor metagenome | biome: indoor environment; feature: controlled; material: polymer antistatic dissipative epoxy resin | place: Italy | collected 2014-05-27
AGTGATGCAGCCGCAGCCTGTGGGCTTAATCCTCACATGAGCATGTTAGAGTTATGGATGATTAAAACAGGTCGGATGCAGAACCAGCCTGATCAACCGACCCAAAACAGTTATTCCCCCTTATATTGGGGTAATCAGCTTGAGCCTTTAATTGCCAACTATTACCAACACAAGACAGGTCATAAGGTGCGTAAGGTCCATGCGGTGTTACAGCATCCTGATCCTGACAAACACTTTATGCTGGCGAATCTGGACTATGCCGTTGTGGGCTGTAATGAAGTACAGATATTGGAATGTAAATCAGTGGGGGAATGGGGAACCAAACTCTGGCGTGATGGTGTGCCTTTATACGTGATTATTCAGGTACAGCACCAACTGGCAGTGACAGGCAAACAGGCAGCGCATATCTGTGCCTTGATCTGTGGACATGAAGCCAAGATTTTTAAGGTTGAACGCAATGAAATTGTGATAGACCAAATCATGACTTCTGAACGGATATTCTGGAGCTGTGTGGAAAATGACATACCACCGAGTGTTGATGCCAGTGCATCGGCAGCCAAAGCCCTGCAACTGCTTTACCCACAACATACCCCTTTACAGACCGTTGATTTCTCCACACTGGAGGGTGTTGATCAACTGTTTACTGACCTGCTGCATGAGGAAAAACAACTGACTGACCATCAAACCAAGTATGACTATCTCAAACATCGGATTCAGGCACTCATGAAAGATGCCGAGAAAGCCATCTTTTCCAATGGTACTGTGACATGGAAAAAATCAAAGGACAGTGTGGTACTGGATCAAAAGGCATTATTACAGGCACAGCCTGAGCTATTAAACCAGTACCCACAGCCCCGACAAGGCAGCAGACGCTTTAATATTTATTCTGCAACAACCTAAATCGTCTGACTAAACAAGTTTTAGACCTATTTCCATCACACACCACATCAAACCATTTTATTTCCCTAAATTTAGAATTTGTGCAAAGTCGCCCCTCTTGTCCTTTCCCTAATACTAAGGAAAAGACGGTGGAGCAGCTTTGCATTTTTTATGTTCGCACAATGATTTCTCCCATGACCTATGACTGGAAATCGTTTTTTCAGGAGGATTAAAATATGGTGTAGGAGACAGTGCCTTCAATGGATTTGGGGAATCCGTAAACAAATGCAATAAAGGATAATCACCATGATTAAAGGTTTAGCAATTACCCCACCTGTGTTGGGACGTATCAGCATTGGCAAGATCGTTGAAAAGAATGGCAAACGTCTACCTGAAAAGGATGACCAGTTTACCATTACCAGTCAAATCCAGACCAAAGATGGCTGGGTCAAACATCCACTGGATGAACAGTTACGTGCCAAGGCACAAAACCAAAAACTGAGAACCATTCCAGTCCGTATGATCTTTAATGAGCCTGAACTGAATCTACGAGCCGAGTACAGTTTATTTGACCGACAAACAGGACGCTTAATCTGCTCAGGCAATGGTGAAAGCTGTCAGCGTCTTGGTCAAAATGGGGTTGAGCAACATCCATGTCCATCACCTGATCTATGCCCACTGGCACAAGGTGGACTGTGTAAGCCTTATGGCAGGCTGTATGTCAATCTGGATGAATCAGATGAGTTTGGTACATTCATCTTTAGAACCACAGGTTTTAACAGTATTCGGACGCTGGCAGCACGGCTCAGTTATTACCATGCGGCATCAGGCAACTTATTGTCCTGTTTACCATTACAACTTACTTTACGAGGGAAAAGCACCACACAAAGCTATCGTACTCCGATCTATTACGTGGACTTAACCCTACGTGATGGTGTCAATTTACAGGATGCAATTAGCTCAGCCAAGCAAATTGATGAACAAAGCAAGGCGGCAGGGTTTTATCAGGAGGCTTTAGATCATGTGGCACGGCAAGGTTATGGCAATGCCAGTTTTGAGGTGGGTGGTGAAGAGGGGCTGGATATTGTGGAGGAGTTTTACACAGATGATAGCAAACTACAGCAACAGCCTGAACCAACACATGATCTGAGCCATGTTCAGGATATTCAGAAAGGGTTGCAGCAGTCGGTTCAGGCTTTGAATTGATTGGGAGAAAACGTCATGGATCTACTTATGGCTCAATCTTTCCAGATGAATCAAATTATTACTGTTAAAGATGTAATGAAGTTCACCAGCAATTAGTCGTTCAAAAATCTACGAACTGATAAATAAGGATTCAAAGTATTATGATCCTACATGTCCTCAACCTATACGGTTAACAGAGATGCGTATTGGTTGGTCAGCTTGGGAAATCCATCAGTGGATTAAGGCTAAGATGGACGAGCGAGAGTAATGGGAGCTATTGCTCCCTTATTTTTTTGTTTGAAATGCATATTTCTTGCTACAAATGTTGTATGTATTTATATTGTAGATAATTTTTTAACAAAATTTTTATCTAAGAATAATGTCTTACACTAACCACCAAATAAAATATTTTGCATGGGAAATTACAAAAAAACGCTCGGCATCAGACGTTGATCGTTTGTCGCAGTCGTTGTTTGATGCTCAGGTCGATGTAAATCCTCACCAAATTGAAGCTGCACTTTTTGCTTTAAATAATCCTTTAAGTAAAGGTGTCATTCTTGCTGATGAAGTGGGATTAGGGAAAACAATCGAGGCAGCTTTGGTGCTATGTCAGTATTGGGCTGAAAGACGTCGAAATTTATTAATTATTTGTCCTGCATCTTTACGAAAACAATGGGCACAAGAACTACACGATAAGTTTAATCTGCCTACGCAAGTTTTAGATTTAAAAACTTGGAATATGGCACGTAAAGATGGTGTTTATGATCCATTTAAAAATGGCAAGATTTCTATAATTTCATATCCTTTTGCAAATCGAATGGAATATGCCTTGGCACAAATTCCGTGGGATTTAGTTGTCATTGATGAAGCACATAAATTACGGAATGCTCATCGCTCAAGTAACAAAATTGGGAATAGTCTTAAACGCTCATTGATAGGTAAGAAAAAGTTGTTATTAACAGCGACACCTTTGCAAAACACCTTAATGGAGCTTTATGGTCTAAGTACGATTATAGATGAGCACTTATTTGGTGATGAGAAAGCATTTCGTTCTAGATATGTGGTTGATGGTGATATTCAATCATTAAAAAAAAGAATCCAGCAATTTATGCAAAGGACTTTGCGTAAAGATGTTTTGGAATATGTTCCTTACACCAATCGTCATGCTTTAACAGTTCCCTTTAAGCCTAGTGATGATGAGCAAAGCTTATATGATTCAATCAGTGAGTATTTGCAGCGAGATGTCAGCTATGCATTTCCACAACAACAAAAACATTTAATTTCAATTGTTTTAAGAAAACTTTTGGCATCCTCGACTCCTGCTGTAATTGCAACTTTAGAAGCTATTCAACAGCGACTGAAAAAGTTGCTTGAACAGCAGAGTCTAGATGAAGATTGGCTCAGTAATTTTATTGTTGATGAGGATATGGATGAAGAGTTGCTAGATGAGTTTGATGAGGAAGCAGGTCATGGACAAATAGATGTTAGTTTAATTAAATCTGAAATAGCTGAAATTGAACGGTATATACAGCAGGCTTATAAAATTAAAGATGATAGTAAAACTTTTGCTTTGCTTTCAGCCATTGAGCAAGGCTTTGCTCGTATGTTTGAAATGGGAGCGAAACGAAAGGCTGTTATTTTTACTGAATCAAAGCGTACTCAGGAATACTTGATCGCATTCTTGGAAGCACGAGGATACAACGGAAAAGTAATAGGATTTAATGGAAGTAATACATCTCCAACGAATACAGGTATTTATCAAAAGTGGTTGGGTAAATATTTAGGGACTCAACATGTTACAGGCTCACCAGCAATTGATCGGCGCACCGCTTTAATCGATTTTTTTAAGAATGAGGCAGAAATACTCATTGCGACAGAAGCAGCAGCAGAAGGTGTGAATTTACAATTTTGCTCCTTGGTCATTAACTATGATTTACCATGGAATCCGCAACGTGTGGAACAACGAATAGGTCGTTGCCATCGTTATGGTCAGGAGTTTGATGTTGTTGTCGTTAATTTCTTAAATGAAAGGAATGAAGCAGATCAGCGAGTTTTGGAGTTGCTTAAAGATAAATTTCAGTTGTTTGATGGTGTCTTTGGTGCCTCTAATGACATTTTAGGAACAGTTGAAAGTGGTATAAATTTTGAAAAACGGATTTCTGAAATCTATGATCAGTGTCGTAGTTCAGAAGAAATAGAACAAAGCTTTAAGCAATTAAGAGATGAGCTAGAAGAGCAAATCAACGATAAAATGAAAAGGACGCAAGAGCTGTTACTTGAGCATTTTGATGCAGATATTCATGACTTGCTAAAAGTACAAAAAGAACGAGCTGAACTACAGCTAGATAAAATTAGTCGTTTGTTTTGGCTATCTACAAAATTTATTCTGGAAAAGTTCGCTCAATTTCATGACCATAATCTAAGTTTTGATTTAACTAAGTCACCTATATTAACAGCACCTTCAGGTAAATATCAGCTTATACGCAAAGGTGAGCGGATTCCTGAAAATACTTTTATTTATCGTTTAACTCATCCGTTGGGTGAGTTTGTGTTGGATAGTGCTAAAGGTTTACAAACACCAAAACAATTCATTCAGTTTGATTATAGCCAATATGGTCAAAAAGTAACTCTGCTGGAGGGGTTAAAAGGGCAACAGGGTTGGCTATCTATTACTGTCTTGAGTTTGGATTCTTTTCAAGAAGAAGAGCATATTGTGATTACGGCAATGACCGATGATGGTAAGGTTTTAGATGTGGACTTATGTGAGCGGTTGCTTCAAGTCAATGCAACAGTATTGTCTGATGTGGTAGACCCGATTCCTGAAATATTTAAGGCAAATATTGATAAGCAGTATCAAGTTGCATTAAACCATGCTCTGGAGCTGAATGATGAGTTTTTCAAAAAGGAACGGGATAAGCTAGAACAGTGGGCTGAGGATAGTTTGCTTGCCGTGGAGAAAATGCTTGAAGATATAAAGTTAAAAATATCTAGTCTGAAACGAGAGTCTCGCAAAGCACCTAATATTGAAACTGAAAAACGACTACAGGAAGAAATACAAAAAGCTGAAAAAGAAAAACGACGCATGCGACAGCAGGTTTTCGATGTCGAGGATGAAATAGCAGATAAACGTGATGCAATGATTGATGCGCTAGAGCAAAGGTTGCATCGCTCAAGCAAAGCCGAGAATTTATTTGTAGTGAGATGGCAGTTGGTTTAATACCAATTGCTATTTTTTTCTACGATTTTTTTTTATATTTAAAGTGATTTCTAGTATCCTTATCAGTTAATTTTGCCTAAGCAATTTTATTCGCTTCACCAGAACCTATTTATCATAAGGTTTTGAAAAATAGGAAATATTTATGAGTACTCAGTTTTCTGCACTTGTTTCTAAACTCAAAGAAATTTTTCAAATCAATCGTCCTGATTTAGATTTTGGAGTTTATCGCATTTTAAATGCACGTAGTACCGAAATTGCTGAGTTTTTGGATAAGCGTTTAAAAACCAAAGTTGAACAATACCTTGGCGAAGCAAAATCAAGTCTTGATGAAAATGTTTTAAAAGAATTAGAAGCTGAGCTGAAAGCAGAATTTGGTAAACGTGCGTTTAATGAGCAAGGTGAGCTTATTGATCAGGAAGCAATTGAAAGCGCACTAGGTCAAAAATATATTGCTTTAACCCAAGCTGATGCACATGAAATGACAGATCAGTCACAAGTGTATAGTCATTTGCTCACGTTCTTTAGTCGTTATTACGATGATGGTGATTTTATTAGCCAACGTCGTTATAAGGGTGATACCTACGCTATTCCTTACTCTGGTGAGGAAGTGATGTTGCACTGGGCAAACAAAGACCAGTACTACACCAAGTCTGGTGAGATGTTTAGCAACTATCGTTTTAAACTGAATGATGAACGTTCAGTTTTATTTCGTTTGGTGAGTGCAGACACAGCGCGTGAAAACCGCAAAGATAATGATAAAGACCGCCGCTTTATTATTGTGACTGAACCTAAGACCTTTATTCGTATAGATGAAGAAGGTGAAGAGTTTGAAGAAACGATTGTTCCATTTTCGATTCAAAATAATGAACTGACCATTCTTTTTGAATATGCAACGTTGCCTAAAGGCTCAAAGCAAGAAACATTAAATACAGAATCGTATAACAAAATTGTGAGTGCAGAAGTTTTAACTACTGACTGGCTAAATGATTTAGCTCAACCTGCACCGACTGAAAAAGAACCAAAGCGTACAGTGTTGCAAAAGCATTTGAGTACCTATACGCAAAAAAATACAGCAGATTATTTTATTCATAAAGACTTAGGTAAATTCCTACGTCATGAACTTGATTTCTATATTAAAAATGAAGTGATGCATTTGGATGATGTTGTGAGTACGGATCAATTTATTCAAATGGAACGTCAGCTCAGTATTATTAAGTGTTTACGTCAAATTGGTTTAGAAATCATTAGCTTCTTAGCATCGCTTGAAGATTTTCAGAAAAAGTTGTGGCTAAAGAAAAAGTTTGTAGTTAGCTCTGAGTACTGCATTACGTTAGATCGAGTAGATGAATCTTTGTATGCTGAAATTGCTGAAAATAAAGCTCAATGGCAACAATGGGAAGATTTAGGTTTTAAAGGCAAAGATGCAGGTTGGGGAACGGTTGATTATTTAAAACAGCACCAAGCTTTGATGGTAGATACGAGTCTTTTTAGTAGTATTTTTAAAGCAAAATTATTGCAAAAAATTGATGATTTGGATGCCCAAACAGATGGATTGATTATTAATAGCGATAATTTTCAAGCTTTAAATTTAATAAAAGATAAATATGATAGTAATATTCAATCTATTTATATTGATCCACCATATAATACAAATGCTTCTGAAATTATTTACAAAAATGGATTTAAACACTCATCTTGGCTTTCACTTTTGGATTCTAGATTCGATTTAACCAAAAAATTAATGAATAAAGACTCACTAATATGTGTGACTATTGATGATGTAGAGAAAGATAAGCTAAAAATGCTTATGGATTATTCATTTGGGTATGAAAACTCTATGGGTACGATTGTTATTCGAAATAATCCATCTGGTAGATCGACAACAAAAGGAGTTTCGATAGCTCATGAATATGGTTTACTCTACAGTAAAAGTGAATCAGCTGTTGTTGGGCGTCTTCCAAGAAATGAAAAGCAAGATTCAAGATATAAGGAAGTTGATGAGGTCGGAAAATTTGAATGGGTTAATTTTAGAAAACATGGTGGCATGAAGTCTGATGCACCATCAATGTATTACCCAATTTTTATTTCGGGAGATACCTTGCGTATTCCTGATATGGAATTTAATGAAATATCTAAAGAATGGTTATTGAAAGAAGAGCCTAGAGGAAATGAAGTTGTTATTTATCCAATAGATGAGCACGGTTTAGATCGTCGTTGGAAATGGGGCATAGATCGATTTAAAAACGAACTTAATAATTGTAAAGTCAGTAATGATAAATCTGGTAAAAAAGCCGTTTATATTAAAGCTCGTATGAATGAAGATGGGGTTCTTCCAATGACTTGGTGGGATCAAAAGGAGTATTCAGCGACTGCATATGGCACAAATTTATTAAAAACTTTTTTCAAAAGTCTAGATAGCTTTTCTTATCCAAAAGCTTTAAATGCTGTTAAAGATATGTTGAAAGTATTATCGAATAAAAACTCGAACAATATTGTATTAGATTATTTTGGTGGATCTGGTACAACAGCGCATGCAACGATTGCTTTAAATCGAGAAGATAATGGAAATCGAAAATATATCCTTGTGGAACAAGGTGAATATTTTGATACAGTCATTAAACCGCGTATTCAAAAAGTCGTGTATTCAGCAGAGTGGAAAGAAGGTAAACCAACCAATCCTGAGTCTGGTATTAGCCACTGCTTAAAAGTGATGAAACTCGAAAGTTATGAAGATACGCTAAATAACTTAGAATTGGTGCGTAAAGGTGCTCAACAGACGCTTTTAGCAGAGCAACAAGCTTCAACCAAGCCTGAAGATCAAAATGCTTACAGTGACTATCTCATGCACTATATGCTTGAACTTGAAAGCAAAGATTCAATACTGAATGTGAAAGACTTCCTCAAACCATTTAGCTATCAAATGAATATCACTACGGATAGCGCAGGTGCGTTTGAACGTAAAAATATTGACTTGGTTGAAACCTTTAACTATCTGATTGGGCTGAATGTTCAAGAAGTAGATTATCAGTTAGACAAAGGCTATGTGCAAATCACAGGTGAATTACGTACTGGTGAATACACCACTGTTCTGTGGCGTGATTGCGACAAAATTGGCTATGCAGAACTCGATCAATTACTTTCAAAACTTAAAATTAATCCAAACGATGGCGAGTACCAATTGATTTATATCAATGGTGATCACAACGTAGCAAGCAAATACACCACCAAAGAGGGTGAAGAAAAACAACTCAAAGTCCGTTCAATTGAACAAACCTTCTTAAAGAATATGTTTGAGGAGTAATGCACTGTGGCAAAGGCTCCTAAAGCAAAAACGAAAGCGGTTAAAGTCAATTTTCACGAGCAATTGATTTTAAATAAATGGTTGTGGTCGAAGTTTAATCCCAATCGTTTGGAAGGCATGAAACAACAGCTTGATCATCCGCAATTTGAGGGAATCGAGCATGAGGGTGATAATGCAGGACAAACAAAATTCTTTAGTGTAATCAGCAATACTTTGTTTAACAAACAAGTTGTTGATATCGATGTGCTACGTCGCTATGACTTAAACATTGTGAAGCACTGGCAAAAGATCACTGAAAAACGTAATGAAATAGAAGGGCATGTTTTAAATCTAAAATATTTCCAATACCTTTCATTGCTGTTTACAGAACTTTATTTAGATCAATATTTTCATCATCAAGCGGACATGCTCAATGAGCTGAATGTTGAACTAGAACAATATAATGATGACCAGAAAATTGATGCAGATCAATTTCAGCAGTATTTGCCTGAAGACCTAAATAAAATTGGCTATTGGAACGCTACAGGGAGTGGTAAAACGCTGCTGATGCACGTCAATATCTTGCAGTATTTGGACTATTTTCATCGTCAGCATGGCGAAAGCAATTATCCCGACCAAATCATTCTGCTGACACCCAATGAAGGCTTAAGTCAGCAACACCTTCAAGAGTTAACCGATTCGGGTTTCCAAGCGACGTTGTTCGATAAACAGAAAAGCCGAAACAGCTTATATCGTGATGAAATCCAGATCATTGATATGAACAAACTCAGTGATACCGATGGCGATAAAACCGTTGCAACCATGAGTCTGGAAGGTAAAAATCTTGTACTGATTGATGAAGGGCACCGTGGTACGAGTAGTAGTGCAGGTGCTTGGATGGAGCGTCGTGATATTCTCACTAAAGATGGCTTTAGCTTTGAATATTCTGCTACTTTTGGTCAGGCAGTCAGTAAAGCAGACAACGTCTATAAACGCTTTGAAGATGCTAAAAAGCAGAAAGCCAAAATGTTATATGGATCGACAGCGATTGGTAAGCTGACTGAAGAACAACAAAAGCAAATTCGACTGGATGAACTCGAACAACTCAAAGCCAGACGCGAAGCGCTTCGTGAAGTATATGCAAAAAGTATTTTGTTCGATTATTCGTATAAATACTTCTATGCCGATGGCTATGGAAAAGAAGTCAATATCCTCAATATGAAGGATTACAATCAGGATGAGGAACGTAATTTATACCTGACCGCATGTTTATTGGCGTTCTACCAACAACAATATCTATATCAGAAAAATCAAAAAAACTTGGCGAAATTCAATATTGAAAAGCCACTTTGGGTATTTGTTGGAAATAAAGTGAACGATGATGATTCGGATATTTTAGCCATCATCAAATTTCTTGCGGATTTTTTAGATTCATCGTCAAAAGCGAAAGTCATTGGTTGGTTGCATGACCTCATTACCAACACCTCACGTTTGGTCGATGTGAAAGGCAATAACATTTTTGCCAATCGTTTTGTGCCTTTGCACGGTCAAAAGGCAGAGGAGCTTTATCAGGATATTTTAAAAGGATTTTTTAACACGACGTCTAATCAGCGCTTAAATGTCATTCGCATGACTGCCAATAAAGGTGAGCTCCGTCTACAAGTGGGTGAAAACACACCTTTTGCTGTCGTCAATGTCGGTGATGAAAAAGGCTTATACGACAACTGTGAAGAATCGAGCAAAACACATTATCTAAATGCGCGTACTGACGAGTTTGCAGAGTCATTATTTCCTACATTAAATAATGATGATAGTGAAACACATCTTCTAATCGGTTCACGTAAATTTACCGAAGGTTGGAGTAGCTGGCGTGTCTCGACCATGGGCTTGTTGAACATGGGTTCAGGTGAAGGTGCTCAGATTATTCAGCTCTTTGGTCGTGGCGTACGTTTAAAAGGTGAGAACTTCTCTTTAAAACGAACACCAAGAGAAATTTATAGTAAGGCTGAATATAAAGGTCTGCATTTAGATTTGATGCAAACTATTAATATTTTTGGTTTACGTGCTGACTACATGGAAAAATTCCGCGATTATCTAAATGATGAAGGCATTATCCTGAATCAGGATTTAGTCACATTGGATTTTCCAACCAATAAAATTCAAGCGCCTCGCTTAAAAACACTC
>CABFOG010001151.1_pt1 | contig 10700 bp, 12 predicted proteins | sample 3522001 | NCBI WGS metagenome assembly CABFOG01 (sample SAMEA5312485, study PRJEB27640) | indoor metagenome | biome: indoor environment; feature: controlled; material: polymer antistatic dissipative epoxy resin | place: Italy | collected 2014-05-27
CCAACAGGCAGAGCAGCTCGAGCAGTTAAAAGCCCAATCAGCTCAATTGAACAGCATGAGCCAAGGAATAGCCGAAACAGCCAAGATCAAGAAAACCCTTTTTACATCAAATATAGTTTTAGCTTCGATAGCTCTTATTTTGCTTATATCGAGTATTGCTCTAGGCTACGTAAGCAAGAGCAAATACAACGACATAAACGAGATGCAGAACAAAGTCGATTATCTGAAATCACAAGGCGGAAGCATGATCACAATGGAATGTGGGGGGAAACTGTGCGTAGAGTTAGACCCGAACGTGAAAGAGAGTTACGCACTGGACAATGGGACGAGACCGCTTGGGATAGTAAGGGAGGTGCGTTAAGTGAATCTCGAATCGCAGTTATTGAAGATTATCGAAGAACAGCAGAATCAATTGAAGCAACAACAGCAAGAGCAAGAGAAAGCACTACAAATCATTCAGCAGCAATCATTGACCATCGAGCAGCTCAAGAATTACGTCAACGAGTTAGTGCAGCGCTCGAACTTGGTAGCGAAAGAAAACGAGAATCTAGTCAAGTTAATCAAGGATTTACAGAAACCCCAGCTTTCGCAGTCTCTATTTACAAACTTGGAGAAGAACTTAAATTTACATTTGCAGACACGTTTAGAGAAACTGGTGGGCGAATTGGAGATCGAGAGCCACACCAAACGGCTGTTAGCCGAGATTTTACCCAATTTGGTGCAGATCGAGATCGAGAAGCAGACTGCACCACTAGCAATGCAGATCACAGAGAGAATGCGCTCAGTAGAGCAGTTTCAACAAAAATTAGCGGAATTGATCCAAGCCTTATCAGGCAAGCTTTAGACACATTGGAAAAGCGCAGGGAACAGCGTTTTCAGCAAGAAAATGTGCATCAAAATGATCGTGGGTATGATTCCCCTAGCCCGTTTTAATTGACAGAATGATTTTAAAAAACTAAAGTATCTACAATGTAGATACTTGGAGTTATTGTTATGGAATTAGCAATCAAAAAATGGGGTAACAGTGCTGCTGTTCGCCTACCCTCAGTTTTCCTTGAAAGCCTTAATTTGAAATTAGATAGTCTTGTTGAAGTATTTACTCAAGATGATTCAATTGTTATCAAACCAATTAGACAGAAATCTAATATATCTTTAGAACAGCTTTTAGAGGGGATAACGCCCGAAAATTTGCATGGTGAAGTAGAGACTGGGCAAGCTGTTGGTAAGGAATGCTATTAAAATGAGCTATGTACCAGAAGAAGGCGATATTATCTGGATTAACTTTAACCCACAAAGTGGGCATGAACAGGCAGGGCATAGACCAGCGTTAGTTTTAAGTCCTTCATCATATAATAGAGCCACAAGCCTCTTGGTTTGCTGTCCGATGACAACGCAGATTAAGGGCTATCCCTTTGAGGTTAAAATTTCAGGTAATCCTGAAAATGTGGCTCTATCTGATCAAGTCAAAAGCCTAGATTGGACTGCTCGATCAGCAACAAAGAAAGGTCAGGCAAAGCCTGAAGAACTTGAAGAAGTACGACAAAAAATTGCAGCTTTACTGAGAATATCGAGTTTTTGATATAGATGCATCTGATTTGCCTGCCATTCAGGAATACAGAGTAATTACGATGCATTATAATTTACATATTTTTCTTGAAAAATCAGTGCTTTGATAGTTCTTTGAAAAGGTGTAATATTTTCGATAGGCGAAAAAAAAGCAAGCTGGCAGGCTCGCTTTTTTCTCATTGTTTAACAAATACTTAAAGCATCGGTAAAACACAAATCAGATAACTGTATTTTACCAATGTTTTGAGCATTTGCAACATATAGGACGTTGCAAAAGGTGAATAACGCTCAATTAAGCGATTTTTTTGAAAATCTTGCTCATAAACCATACTGTGCAGATGAGTTACTGTATGGCTTACAAATAAGACCGAAAAAAACGGCAATCAATATGCAATACATACAAGGCAATCAGCCTTGTATGCTTCATTACTTCTTTTTTGACATAGACCGTTCAGAAGCTGTCATGGCTTGGTATGACGCAAACTTGCCAAAACCTTACTGGACAGCACAGACCCACAAGAATGGTCATGCTCATATCTGCTATAAATTAGAAATTCCACTATGTACCAGTGAATTAGCCAGTCAAAAAGCTATTAGCTATGCAGCTAAGGTTCAAGCAGGGCTTGCCAATAAACTTGGTGCCGATGTGGGATATAGCCATCTTATTACTAAAAATCCTTTTCACTCTGATTGGCGTACAACCTTTTGGACAGAAAGGGCATATACGCTCGACTATCTAGCCGATTTCATAGAGCTACCGAAGAAATTAAGTAAGAAACAGGAAGTTTCAGGGCTTGGACGTAACTGCACACTGTTCGATACAGTCCGTAAATGGGCGTATACAGCCGTTAGAGCGCATCGAGGAGGTGTTTATAGTACTTGGCTAGAAGAAGTCACTAAACACTGTTTAAACGTAAATGAAGCGTTTTTAGAACCATTACCGTATTCCGAAATCAAAGCGACTGCTAAAAGCATTGCCACGTACTGTTGGAAGAAAGACGCTTATTGCTATCAAGAGTTTATAGATCGTCAAAGCCGTAAAGGACAAATGGGCGGAACTGTTTCCAAAAGAACCAAGGTTTCTAATTCAGAAAGAACTCTGAAACCTTGGCTAGATATGGGCATATCACAAAGTACTTATTATCGACGGAAAAAATTAGGAAAGATTTAAGAGTTTTTAAGGTGTTTCTCGGCTTTATGCTCCGTATTGGCTTCTTTTGCAATTATTTCAAAAGGGACACCTGCTTTCTTTAAGTTGTTTAAAGCAATGGGATCTTCTTTGAAATAGGCATTATGACAATTATGTTTATAACCACCATAAATAGTCCATGCTAAAAGTCTTGGCCAACTTTGGGATGCATAAAAAGAAGACATTTTTTTAATATCTAGTGCCGCTTCTTTAATATTTTCTATGTCATTTTGTACACAGTAATTAAAGTATCCAGGATGAACGCCTAACTCATTTATTGCAATATGTCGTGCTTCTTTACCAAACTCTGAGCTTCTAACCTGTGATTTGGCTTTAAAAAATAAGAATAGAAGACCTAACCCTATAAGAATAAAAATAAATTCCATTTTAATTAAACCAACTTTTTTTATCGTCCATATTATTCCAATACTTCTCTGCTTGATCGCAAATAGCTTTAATTTGCTGATCGAAAGTGGCTCCTTGAATTTTTTCTAATAAACCAGCCGTAAACAATAATTTATCTCGGCTATAATCATTTTCCATTAAGCCATATATAAATTTTTCAGGGATGTTTCTTTCCCTTGCCATTTGTTTGAGAGTATTTGCGAAATCTTGCATTTTTGATTGATCTAGTACCCAAGAAGGATATGGAGGCTCCTGTTCGACAGGTTCTTTCTTTCCAAATAACTTACTGAAAAATCCCATAATTATTCCTCATATTTAAATATTTAACTTTAACATTGAAAATGACAGCAGATAAGCCTAAATCAGATATCAGCGCTCTTAGGGTTTTTGAGACGAACAAATCTCTCTTATGGTTAGAACAAGTGTGAAAGTGAGCCTAAATCAGATACCAGCCTTTTTAATTTTCTTTTTCTAATATTTAAATTATTAAGACAGTTCCATAATTCAAATCTTGAAGAATGTAAACAGAGATTTATTCTTGCTTAAATAGCTCGCTAATATTGAGTTATTTAATACCGCCCAATTCACAGCTAGCATTGTTTTGTGCTTCAACATTTTTCAAATATTGAATGCACTAAAACTAGATGCTATCTTGAATTGAGCAAGCCTACCCCGTAGCCACAAAAACAGCCATCACTACGTAATGTTGTTTATTGTGTCACGTGGTGCTTGTTAGGGGTTTCACCCCTAAGACCCCAATCCATTGTGGATTTAATTTAGGGAAATTTCATGGCAAAAAAGAAAAATTTAAGAACAGAAATTAAACGCCTGCGTTTAACTGAATTTGAGGCGATGCAATTAGAAAAATATTTAGCTGATCGTGACCTGAATTTTAGTGAGTTTGTGAATGCTTTAATTGGTCAAAAAATCAGAGCCGAATTCCAGACTGTATCCAGTGAAATTATTGAGGGTTCAATTGAGCCAAAGAAAAAACAACGCGCAGCTAAACAACCACCAAAAGCAGACCCTGCTGTACTTTTTCAAATTGGAAGAATTGGAAATAACATCAATCAAATTGCGAAGTTTTTAAATTTCATTCGCCAAGACCCTAATGCTATTTCTAAATTTTCTTTTCTTGAATGTTTTCATACGTTAAGCCAAATCCAAAATGATTTACATGATTGGCTTGGTCAACTTCCGAAAATTGAACGAAGCCCTGAAGCTGTAAGCCGTGCACGGGAAAGGGCTTTGAAAAAAAGGAGGGTAGAGGATGTACATTAAATTTCTCAAACATGGAAAAGGCGACCCTGCAAAAGCTGCAAGTTATTTAATTGCAGAACTTGATCATCTCAACCGTCCTCGACCTGATGTTCAAATTTTGCGGGGAGATCCGCATACATTTACCGCAATTGCCGAATCAATAGAAAACGAGTGGAAATATACAAGCGGTGTGATTGCTTGGTCGAAAGATGATGCACCGACCAATGAGGAAATTAGCGAAGTTTTGGATGGTTTCGAAAAGCATGCCTTTGCAGGGTTACAGCCACATCAATATCACTTCACAGCCGTTTTGCATGAAGAAGATGACGGCTCGAAGCATGTGCATTTTTTAGTGCCACGGATTGAGTTGGACACAGGCAAAGCCCTCAATATTGCTCCTCCAGGGCATGAGAAATATTTCGACCCTCTCCGAGACTATTTTAATTATTCAAAAGGATGGTCACGACCTGATAACCCGATTTTACAACATGATACTCAAACGCCTGACCATGTTCATTTTCAGGATGCTGCCGCAATCCGGGCAGGCTTAAAAGGTAAGGCTGTTAATGATATTCGTGAAGTGATTGGAAGCCTTATAGAACAACGTATTTATTTTGATTTCATTAAAGATAGAACGGACGTTTTAGATGCTGTTTCGGAGCTTGGAGAAGTCACTCGAATTAGTGACAAATTCATTTCATTAAAATTAGATGGTGCAGATAAAGCGATACGCTTAAAGGGTGCATTTTATGAGTCAGAATTTAGTGTCGAATCTTACTTTGAGAATCGAACAAGAGAAACAAGTGATGCAAGAGCATCAAGAGAAAATAGGTTTATTTCAGAAGAACACAAAAAGCTTGCTGAACAGCTCGAAAAAAGATTTACAGAGCTTGCAGGAGGACGTTCAAAATACAACGAAGGACGCTACCAATCTCTTGAACGAAGCCAAACAGAGCCTAAATTCAGCCCAAACCGCGAGTCAGAGTTTAGCCGAACTTTTACAGCAGCAAACGGAAGGAACAGCCAACCTTTTGAGCCAACAGGCAGAGCAGCTCGAGCAGTTAAAAGCCCAATCAGCTCAATTGAACAGCATGAGCCAAGGAATAGCCGAAACAGCCAAGATCAAGAAAACCCTTTTTACATCAAATATAGTTTTAGCTTCGATAGCTCTTATTTTGCTTATATCGAGTATTGCTCTAGGCTACGTAAGCAAGAGCAAATACAACGACATAAACGAGATGCAGAACAAAGTCGATTATCTGAAATCACAAGGCGGAAGCATGTTCACAATGGAATGTGGGGGGAAACTGTGCGTAGAGTTAGACCCGAACGTAAAAGAGAGTTACGCACTGGACAATGGGACGAGACCGCTTGGAATAGTAAGGGAGGTGCGTTAAATGAATCTCGAAGCGCAGTTATTACAGATTATCGAAGAACATCAACAGCAGCTCAAAGAGCAACAGAAGCAGCTAGAGCAAGCCTTACAGCTTATTCAGACTCAGAATCGAACCATAGACGAATTGGAGAAATACAACAACGAACTGGTGAAGCACTGCAATCAATTGAGAGAGCAAAGCAACGAGCTGATCAATATCATCAAGCAATTACAGAATCCGAAGTTGTCAGCCGATTTATTGAAAAATTTGGAGAACAGCTTAAAACAGCGATTAGAGAGCCATTTAAAGCAGTTAGTAACAGACTTGAACATCGAGAATCAAGCAGAGACGATAATAGAGAACATCTTGCCGAATTTGGTACAAGCCGTGATAGAAATCAAATTGAAGCCACTGACAGAACGAGTGATCGAGAAAATGAGTTCAGTAGAGCAATATCAACAAAATCTAGCGGGTTTAATCCAACAAGTATCTTCGAGGCTTTAGATCAACTTGATCAGCGTAGGGAGTTGCAACGAGCGAAAGAACAGACAAAGAAAAATGACCGTGGCTATGATTCCCCAAGCCCATTTTAATAGTTTATAGCTGTTTGGGTATTGAAAGTATATACTAGGTATTACCTTTTGATGTGATAGGAGTTTAATCATGTCCACTACAGCAATGTCTATTAAGCTTGATTCTAGCTATAAAGACCGTTTAAGCCGCTTAGCAACAACCAAGAAGCGGACAGCTCACGCATTGGCAAAAGCTGCAATTACTAGCTTTATTGAGCAAGAGGAACGCCTCGAAGCAGAGCGGAGAGAGGCTATAGCTTCTTATGAGGACTATTTGGAAACTGGGTTACATGTAACTTTGGCAGAAGCAGATGAATGGCTTGAGAGTTGGGGAACTGATAACGAGAAAGACGTACCTCTATGCCACAAGTAATTTTAACTAGAAACGCCCTTAATGATTTAAGTCGATTAAAGGCATTTTTACAGACAAAGAACCCCGAAGCGGCTAAAGAAGCGATTATAACTATTAGATCTTATCTAAAAGAGTTATCTATAACACCACTGGCTCATGCACCTGACGATGAGCGACCAGATTTTAGGGTCTTAATTATTCCCTTTGGTTCAAGTGGGTACAAGGCTTGGTATCGTTATAAAACTGGTGAGGATGTTGTAATACTTTCAATTAAACATCAGCGAGAAATCGGCTTTAAATGATGCGTTATAATTTACATATTTTTATTGAAAAATCAGTTGTTTGACAGTTATTTGAAAAGGTGTAATATTTTTCGCAGGCGAAAAAAAACAGGTTTGCCGACCTGTTTTTCTTCGGAATTTTAATATAAATGCTTGAAAACACTAAAAATTAAAACACCTGAATCTGTCTTAATTTTAGCAGTGTTTACGAGCTTTGCAAGCGGTTACTGTTATAAATGAATAAATTTGAAGCACAAGACACTGATTTTCGGTCAACTTTTTATAAAAATTTACCGCACAAGCCATATTGCACGAATGAATTGGGTGCAGGCTTAATCATTCGTCAGAAAAAAACGGCAATTCAAATGCCGTATATCCAACATAACCCGCCTTGCTTCATTTCAAGCTTAGTCTTTGATGTAGACACATCTGACGCTTATTTTTCATGGTTTGATGCAAATTTACCGCCCCCAACGTGGATAGCCAAAAATAGCCAAAATGGACATGCACATATTGGCTATATGCTTTTAGCTCCAGTGTGTACCACGCATCGAGCAAAGCAGAATGTCATACAGTACCTTGCCAAGATTGAGCAGGCGTATAGCTTGGCGTTAGGTGCAGATCGTGGCTATACGGGCTTAATCACTAAAAATCCATGTCACGGAACATGGGAAAATCATACTTTTGGCGTCCAACCATACGACCTAAATTATTTAGCCGATTTTGTAGAGCTTCAGGAACTAAAAACCGACTTAAAAGAGGTTTCAGGGCTTGGGCGTAACTGTATGATGTTCGATACGGTTCGTTTTTGGGCTTATGAAGCGATTAGAGCGTTTATTTCGGGGCCGCCTGATAGTTGGTATGCGGAAGTGTTAAAAGTCGCTATAAACGCAAATGGTGCGTTTTTAGAGCCATTGCCACATTCAGAGGTAAAGGCAACTGCTAAGTCTATTGCTCGTTGGGTATGGCGCAATCACACAGAAGCACATGCCAAATTTATCGAGCGTCAGACTGTCAAAGGGCGTAAAGGCGGTCTAAGCAGTGATTCCAGTCATGGCGGTAAGGCTAGATCAGCACAGTACAGCGATATCCGCCAAGAAGCCTTAAAACTGCACGTTCTGGGGTTCAATCCAACGCAAATAGCCAAAAAATTAAATATTTCACGTCCAAGCGTCTATAAATGGGTTAAAAATTGTCCAAAAGTGTAAAAGTGCAACCCAAATCAGATAACAGCCTTTTTTCGGTTTTTGATACGTGATTCATGCACAAGTGCAAGCCTAATATCAGATAACAGCCCTTTTTCTTTTTTAAATTAGGTTTATTCCTTATGAGCGAGTTAGATTTCTTTTGTTATTCACTCTATGTTCAAAATGAACGTAACTATAAATCGAATTGGTCATTTGTGATTTTTAAGGTTCGCTATGGCAAATGGATATCTAAACGTCTTAGAGCCGAAGCAATAGCAAAGAATCCAACCAACGAATATTTAGACTGGCTATATAACTATTTTGAACAAAATTTAGATCTTGTGAAGGTATCTAATTCATAAAAAGCGGAAAGTGCAACCTAAATCAGATAACAGCCCTTTTACTGTCGCTTATGATTGTCCATAGTCTTGCCATGACCTGTATATCAATTCACAGCTAGCCTTTGTTTTGTGCACCAACATTTGTATCAAATCTTGAATGCACGAAAACAAGATGCTATCGTGAATTAAGTTAAGCAAGCCTACCCGTACCCCCCAAAACTACGTTTTTTGGTGATACGGGGACTTGTTAGGGATTTCATCCCTAAGACCCTAAAAGCAAAAGCGGTAAATGTGTATGACAGATAATGCTGAAGATAAAAAAGAAACTAGGGATCATTTAAAAAAATATAGATTTACTCAAACTGAGCTAGATCAAATTGAAGTTGTTTTAAAAAAAACAGGTTGGACGCTTACGGATTTTTTTCGAACTGCACTACAGGCAGAATTGCAAAAACACTATTTCTTTGTTCCTAGCCTTGCTCAACTTCAAGGTCGTTATGTTAAGAGACATAAGCCACCTGAAGTAAAAGTTAAAACTATCAAACGCTATATTGATACTGATCCAAATCTTTTAATTGAGCTTGGGCGAATCGGTAACAACTTAAATCAGACAGCAAAGGCTTTAAATATTATTTACAAAGACCCCAACGCAATTTCTAAATTTTCCTTTCTTGAGTGTTTTCACGCACTAAGTCAGATGCAAAATGATTTACATCATTTTCTTGGTGAACTTCCAAAGATTGAACGAAGCCCCGAAGCCGTAAACCGTGCGAGGGAAAGAGCTTTGAAAAAGAGGAGCGGTGAGGATGTACATTAAGTTTTTAGCTCACGGTAAAGGTGATCCAGCCAAAGCTGCTAGTTATTTAATTGATGAAGTTGATCACCTCAATAGACCTAGAGCCGATGTTCAAGTTTTGAGGGGAGATCCGCATACATTTACTGCAATTGCTGAATCAATAGAAAACGACTGGAAATATACAAGCGGTGTGATTGCGTGGTCGAAAGATGATGTACCCACAAATGAAGAGATTGACCAAGTTTTAGAAGCATTTGAAAAGCATGCCTTTGCAGGGTTACAGCCACATCAATATCACTTTACAGCAGTTTTGCATGAAGAAGATGACGGCTCCAAGCATGTGCATTTTTTAGTACCAAGAATTGAACTCGACTCAGGCAAAGCATTGAATATAGCGCCCCCAGGTCATGAAAAGTATTTCGACCCTTTGAGGGATTATTTTAATTACTCAAAAGGATGGTCAAGACCTGATGATCCTACTTTACAACGTGACACGAAAACCCCTGATCATATCCATTTCCAAGATAAATTTGCAGTACGAGCAGGTTTAAAAGATAAGTCTGTTAATGATATTCGTGAAATCGTTGGAAGCTATATAGAACAACGTGTTGAGCATGGTTTTATTAGAGATAGAAAAGACGTTTTAGATGCTATTTCGGAGTTGGGCATAGTTACCCGAACCAGTGACAAATTCATTTCCCTAAAATTTAATGGTGCAGAAAAGGCGATACGCCTAAAAGGTGCATTTTATGAGTCAGAATTTAATATCGAATCTTACTTTGAGAATCGAGCAAGAAAAGCAAATGATGCAGGGACATCAAGCGAATATCGAATTATTTCAGCAGAACACAGAAAGCTTGCTGAACAGTGCAGAACAAAGTCTGAAAAGCTTGCAAGTAAACGTGCAACGTACAACGGAGAACGCTATCAATCAGATGGCAGAAACCAAGCTGAGCCTAATTTCAGTCCAAGCAGAGAGTCAGAATTTAGCCCAATTATTACAGCAACAGACTCAAGAAACAGCGACACTTTTGAACCAACAGGCAGAGCAGCTCGAGCAGTTAAAAGCCCAATCAGCTCAATTGAACAGCATGAGCCAAGGAATAGCCGAAACAGCCAAGATCAAGAAAACCCTTTTTACATCAAATATAGTTTTAGCTTCGATAGCTCTTATTTTGCTTATATCGAGTATTGCTCTAGGCTACGTAAGCAAGAGCAAATACAACGACATAAACGAGATGCAGAACAAAGTCGATTATCTGAAATCACAAGGCGGAAGCATGATCACAATGGAATGTGGGGGGAAACTGTGCGTAGAGTTAGACCCGAACGTAAAAGAGAGTTACGCACTGGACAATGGGACGAGACCGCTTGG
>CABFOG010000931.1_pt1 | contig 10496 bp, 9 predicted proteins | sample 3522001 | NCBI WGS metagenome assembly CABFOG01 (sample SAMEA5312485, study PRJEB27640) | indoor metagenome | biome: indoor environment; feature: controlled; material: polymer antistatic dissipative epoxy resin | place: Italy | collected 2014-05-27
ATCGGCTGTCTTAAAACCTCTAAAACCTTGCGGTCAAACTCTGGTAGTTCATCTAAAAACAGCACGCCTTTATGTGCCAAAGTAATTTCACCGGGTTTGGGTTGTGACCCGCTGTCATTTCCAAAGAACTATGCGACAATATGATTTAGGCTCAATGACTTAGACCCCATTTTACAAAGAACTATGCGACAAATTTTATAAAGAACTATGCAACGGAACCTAGAATGAACAATCAATCATGCGACACCGTTAACATCGTACCAGCTCGAAGAAAAATTGGTAATACACGCATTAGTGTATCTGGTTTATACCCTTTTAAAAAAGATTCCGCAGTGGCCTTTGAATCAACATTGGAACGCGATTTTCTCATTCGATTAGAGGTTGACCCTAATGTTCTTGCTGTTGAGTCTCAACCCTTTACCATTGAGTATTTTGATAATGGACAGAAACGAGTTTATACCCCTGACTTTCTCGTAACTTATAAGCATGATGATTTTCTTCCATTTATTGCACCTAAACTGGTTGAAGTAAAACCTATAGATGAATTGCAAGTTAATTTACATTTATGGAAAGCTAGATATCGTGCTGCCATGAGGGTATGCAAAGAAGAGGGTTGGAAATTTCATATTGCACATGAGGGTCGGATTCGGGATCAGTTATGGTCGAATGCCATGTTTTTACAAAAGTACCGAAAGATGGAATTTCCTCCTGCCGATTCAATGCACCTATTGGCTTATGTGAGAGATCGAGGAGCCGTAACTTTTGAGACTCTATTAGCCAGACATTTCCTTGGCAAATGGGACAGAGCAAATGGAATTAGTCAAATTTGGTATTTAGTTGCTCATGGTTATCTGGTTTGCGATTTAAATGCACCTTTACAGCCATCTACTGAACTTTGGGTAAGTGGGAGTTTGTCATGAATGATAGACGTGTGAATATCAAAATAGCTGCTGGGGAGCCTGTTCAGATAAAAGGGATTCCCCATACGATTATTGAAGTCATTGACCTGAAATCAGTTTTTGTTGAAAACAATAATACAGGTAGGAAAAATGTTGCGGCTATCAGTGAATTAAGGCCGTCAATAGCTGTGGAACAACATGAAGATCTAGAGCTCATCGCTGATAAAGACTGGATTGAGGCTGAAAGGCGTTTCAACATCATCCGTCCTTTCATTGAGGGAGGTGTGAGTGGTCGTAAGGAAGTAGAATTACGTGCTCAGGAACATGATATAAATCCAGCCACCATATATAGATGGTTAAAAATTTATAAAGCATATGGAACTATTGATGGATTGCGACCTAGAAAAGAGGGATTGCCACAAGGCAAGAAGATAATTAATAAACATGCTGAAGCAATCATTGAAAAAGCCATCAACGATTTATACCTAACTAATCAAAGAATAAGTGTTCAAAAAGTTGTACTTGAAGTGAAACGCTTATGTCATGAATACCATATCCTAGAGGTGCCTCATGCCAATACAGTAAGAAATCGTATTGCAGCGATTAGCCAGAGAGACTCTCTTCGTAAGAGGGGACATAAGGAAAAGGCCGATAACAAATTTACACCTGCCGCAGGGAAATTCCCTCATGCTGATTATCCACTTGCCGTTGTACAGATTGACCATACACCCGTTGATCTTATTCTGGTTGATGATTTTAGCAGGTGCCCTATAGGACGACCTTTTCTTACATTGGCAATTGATGTGCGTACAAGGGTAGTTGTGGGATATTACTTATCATTAGATGCTCCCTCTGTTATGTCGATTGCAATGAGCGTTTCTCAAGCTGTACTGCCCAAAGAGAAATGGCTAGCTTCGCGCAAGATTCAAGCTGAATGGCCTGTCTGGGGAATTATGAACACCATTCATGTCGATAATGGACCTGAGTTTCACTCAGAAACTTTCAGAAATGCCTGTATGGCACATGATATTCGTCTGGAATACCGACCAGTTAAAAAACCACGTTTTGGTGGGCACATTGAACGTTTGATGGGAACATTTGCAACGGATATTCACGCAGTTCCAGGAACAACTTTTTCAAATATTTTTGAAAGAAAAGGCTATAACTCAGATACGGAAGCAGTTTTCACATTTTCCGAATTTGAGGACTGGCTAATTGATTTTATCTGTAATGTTTACCACAAAAGAAAACACTCTGCTTTAGGTACTTCTCCACTACATGCTTTTGAGTTGGGTATCTTTGGCGATAAAAACACGTTAGGTTCTGGAGCTGCCAGATTGCCTGCAAATGATCATAATTTCTTTCTTGATTTTCTACCAAGTTTTGAAAGGACGATTCAAACAACAGGTGTAACAATTGATGGCCTTGCTTATTATGCTGATGTATTAAGAGGTTGGATTAATGCTGTAGACCCCTATAATCAAAAGGAAAAACGTAAATTTATCTTTAGGCGTGATCCAAGAAATATTAGTGAGATATGGTTCTTTGATCCCGAAATCAAAAATTATTTTAAGGTACCTTTAGCGGATCAAAGTATTCCGCCATTTAGTATTTGGGAACACAAAAAGATTCAGGAACTAAAGAAGGAAACTGGCGAATATCTAAAAGATCATGAACTTGGACAGGCTCTAGCTAAACTTAGGGAACGTGTTCAGGAAGCAAGCACTAAAACTCGACGGGCTCGCAGATCACGTCAGCGCAGTACCCAACACCAAATGAGTGTTAACCCTGCATCAATTCAGGGCAAAAAACATCAACAAGAGAGTACGATTTTGGAGCAACAGCTTGAAAGCGTATATGGTTTATTGCCTCTCGATGAACTGGAAAATGATGAGGATATTTCATGAGTAACTATTCACATGTTTTTCAAGAGTTTCGCCCTATTGTGGAACAGTCTATTGAGGACAGGCTCTACTTCCTGGAAGAGGACCGATGGATTGGGTATCCAGCAGCCAATGACTTACTAGACCAATTGAAAGGATTCCTGACACTTCCGAAGCGGAGCCGTATGCCCAACTTACTGGTATTGAGTAAGCCAAATAATGGTAAGACCTCAATTATTAATCAGTTCTTTAAGCTGTATGGGGAGGGTCATATCAATGCAGAAAATAATGCAGTAAAACCTGTAATTATTGTGCAGGCACCTGTTTCACCTGATGAAAAAGCTTTGTATATGGCTATTCTTGATAAGTTCTGGGTTCCCTTTCGAGAAAGAGACCCCGTTGCGAAGCTACGTTACCAAGTGGTCCATTGCCTTAAACTTTACGAGGTAAAACTCCTCATTATCGACGAAATGAATTCTTTATTATGTGGCAGCCCGATTAAGCAAAGAACTGTAATGAATGCAATTAAGTATTTGTGTAATGAAACACAGATACCCATTGTCGGGTTTGGTACAGAAGAAGCGATTAGTGTCCTGCGTACTGATCCACAGCATGTAAGTCGTTTTCGTGTGGTTAATTTGCCCTTATGGAAACTAGATAAGGACTTTCAAGCCATGGTAAATAAGTTTGAAAAAGTTCTTCCACTCAAACAGGCTTCAAAACTAGCTGAGCCAGCAACAGTAAAATATCTACATGATATTACCGATGGAAATTTAGGTAATCTGCGAACGATTTTACGGGAAGCTGCAAAGAAAGCTATTGTTTCTGGTCAGGAGTTTATCGACCGTAGCTTACTAGAAAGTGTGAAATAAGCTATGTGGAGGGCTGGGTATGATAGGTACAACAGAAGTCCATTCATGGTTTATCCCCACGACTTTACAGAAAGATGAGGCATTGTCTTCATGGTTGATACGTGCTGCACTTGATAGTGGTTGTGACCCATTAAGTCTAACTGGGGTACTCTGGCCCAAATGGCGAATTTGGTCAGTAGATGTAGATCGAGGTTTAAGCTCAGAGCATTTACGAACCTTGGCCACTACAACAAAAATTGATGAAAGCCAATTTGATTCTGCTACGCTTCGCAATTTCTTAATTAAATATAACTTGGATAATGGAACCCTTGATTCATGGTATCTGGTATTAGGTACAAGAAACCGTAAGCATCGAGGTGGCTGGCAATATTGTCCTAAGTGTTTGTCTGAGGATGGTGTTGCCTATTTCCGTTTACACTGGCGCTTTGCCTGGCATACAGGCTGTATTAAACATAATCAGCGTTTATATGATCAATGTCCGCATTGTCATAATGCCATTCAACCTAGACGACTTGAAGCCCCTGATCAGGTTATGACTTGCTGTTCAATATGTAAAAAAAACCTATTGGAAGTTAATGAATGCTTTATGAATTGTCATGCCCTGGCATTCCAAAAAGTCTTTGGTCAATTCTTGGAACAAGGCTATGCAACCTATCAAGACAAGTTGATTTCACTAAATGATTGGTTAACGGTGATTAAGTTATTTTTACAATTTATTAGAAAAGTTCTAGCTGGCTCAATAAATGGAAAAGGATGGGCTTTTCTTGAACAGCTCAAAATTCAGATGCCCCATTCTGAGTTTATCTCGAATGGATTGGTTGTTAGTCAACTTCCAGTTATCGAGAGAGAGCGGCTATTTTCCTGTATTTATCAATTACTCATCATTCCCCTAGAAAAATTTATTGAAACAGCACAATCTTTAAATATGAACAGATCTTCATTTTGGGATAAGAGAAACCAGTTGCCAGCCATATTAAGACCTATTGAAGAACAGTTAGGCTCAGTTTATCGGAACTACCCTCCAAAGAGAGCATTGGTTGATACCCTAAAACCTAAAAGTAAGGAAGCTGTAATACGAAAGTTTTTGAGATTAAAAAGAAAATTAGGATAACGCTCGGAGGGAAACGCCATGCCTCAGTGTGATGAATGTGGTGATGCGGTTGAAAAGATACACCGATGCTATAAACAGCGTAACTATTGCCATAAATGCTATGTACGAGTTTTTAAAAAACGGGATTGCCCATCATGTGGTAAAAGCTCAAGATTGCACAAAACTGATCAATTGGCTGTTTGCCAAAAATGTGAAACTAATCGCCCGTGTATTCTATGTCAACGTATAGAATATCCATTAGGAAAAATAACGGCACAAGGACCTGTTTGTAATAGCTGTTCAGTTTATTTTAGAGAGTTTCAAGCTTGTGAGCGATGTGGCGTGGCATCACAACGTTTGTCTCGTATCAGCCGTTTTGAGGATAATTTAAGAGTTTGCCCAAAGTGTGCAACCCGTGATTACCAGACATGCCAAAGTTGTAGAAGATATAGGTCGGTTGAACAGGATGCTGTGTCAGGCAAAATGCTTTGTAAAAAATGTTTAAGCTGTCCACCACTTCAATGCTTAACCTGTCAGCAACAAATTCCTGCTGGATGTGGAAAATATTGTGAATCATGTTCATGGCGAAGAATATTGGGCAATAGGATTAAGGAACTAGTTAATACATTAGTGAATCCAAGTCTTAAAGGTTACTTTGAAGAATATATGAATTGGCTTGATCATGAGGTAGGACCACATAAGGCTGCATTGCTAATTCATAAACATATTCAGTTTTTTGAAAAGACCAATAATCTTTGGAGAGATCAGATCCCAGATTATGCGCCTTTATTACATCGACTAAGGACAAGTGGTTTACGCAAATATGAGCTGCCCATCCGGTGGTTGGTTGCAGTGCATTATCTGCATATAGATACACAATCTAAAGGTCACTGTTCTGAATTTGACCAACTGAGAAAACTGGCAAACTCATGTCCAGATTCATCACTTTCAGCCCAAATTCTTCAGAACTACTATCAGGTTTTAATAAATAAAATGGATTTAGGGAAAACAAGTATACGTTCTGCCCGTTTAGCCATGAAACCAGCATCTGCTTTAATGCTGTTGGTAAGTCAATCACGCTTAGATTTACCAACAATGTGGCACGTAAAATATTACTTATTTAAGTCCCCTGGACAAGCTTCCGCTATTGTTGGTTTTCTTAATTTTTTAAACAAGAATTATGATACGAACCTTGATACGTCATGGGTACTAGATGAAAAAATAACAGAGAAAAGTAATATGAAGAAACTGGAAAAACAACTGTTAGCCATTATGAAAGTCCCAGAGGAAAATTTTAATGCACTAGAGTGGATAAAGTTAGGATTGATGTATTTCCATAATTTGGATAAATCTATTTTTAATCATATGGATAGTATTAATTTTAGGGTGCTGGATGATGGCTTTGAAGTGAGGCTTGGTGATCAGCAATATTGGATACCAAATCCAAACTTATATTTTAATAATCTATGAAAAAATTTCTTAAATAGAAATTGAATTCATCTACATTGTTGATTTTATTGAAAATAAATATTTTTTATTTATATTCACTTATAATTTTGATTGAATATAGAAAATAGATCAAGCATATCATACTGAACATATATGCCAATACGATATATGTACTTGATTTAACTGTCTTAACGTTCAATAAATATAGCAGTTTCTTGGTATAATTAACGATAATTCACTCCATTATTTAAATCAAATACTTCACCACTTAAACAATTTGGTGCCTTATCAGCTAGCCACAAAGCTGTATTGGCAATCTCTTGTACTTGGCAAAACTTGTGATTTAAGGTTGCTTCCTTTAAACGTTTTTGTCTCTCAAATGGGATCTTTTTCATTATTTCTGTTTCAACGGGACCTGGCGCAATACTAAAAGTTTGAATATTATGCTGAGCATGACTTCGAGCCATACTACGCATCCCATTAATCAATCCTGCTTTTGAAATGCCATACCAAATATCAGGGTGTCCAATTTGCCCTGCAATTGAGGCAATACTTATAATACGGCCTGATTGCTGTATTTTAAAAATATTTTCTGCAACATCAATGCTCAATTGTATTGTGTGAATCAAATTCACATTCATGATGTTATGCATTTCATTCCATGTATATGAGCTTGCCGTAAGCGTATTCATATAACCTGCATTATTAATTAGAACATCAAATGAACCAATTTGATGAATTACTTGTTCAAGCTGATCATAATAAAGCATATCTGCTTGCCAATGGCGTAAATTAGGATGTGAATATTGTGGTGCATGACGAGAAATATTATGTACGATATATCCTTGATTCAAAAATAGTTTAGCAATTTCTTGACCAATTCCTTGACTTGCACCAGTAATAACTACTTGTTTCATAATTTACCTATTTATCTAATGGAAGACACATATAAATCTCTCTTTAACTCAGCTGGTTACTTAGTATTAGAGAGTTTCGATTAGCTCTTGACTGTTCTTTACTTTTGAGGCGGCAACTACTTCATGGGTTTCTAATTGTTCAAAGAGTTCTAAGACACATTTACCTGCATCTCTAATTGCACGTGAGTTGACGCCTGGGCGAGGTAAGACATAAGTATAGAAGTTTGCTCCTTCAACTATATTTCCTAGGGCCCAAAGTGCCTTCACTTCATCACCATTTTTATTGATAGGATGATGATGATGACTTATTGCTATACCACTTGGATGATAATCACCATTAAAGAAAGGTTGGATTGTGCCATTCTTTAATAGGTTCGCAATGAATGGAGATTTATCTAATGCTGGATAGAAAGTATCTGTTATTGCTTTTATTAGAATGTCAGCACTACTCGTATATGAGCCATCAGAAAATTCACTAATAATGTTAAAGCGACTTGTCTGGTAATTAAGTTCAACACGCCCTTTTGGACCACAAGCAAATTCAATAACTCCAGCATTTAGTAAAGCTAATAGTTGTTGGCTACGTATAACAGGAGGTCCAACAGCAATTCGATTCATAATAGGACAATATTGTTCAATAAATATTTTATGTGATGTTGGTGTTAATCCTGCATAATCAACAGCATAACGTAAACAATCCCGAATATCCCTAATAATATCTGTTGTTGCTTTAATAGCACCATCAATGTTCCCTTTTAAGGCATCTTCAATATCTGTTTGCAGATAGTTTATTGCGTATTCCTTGAATGCTTCATAGTTTTGCAAACTTGGTAATTTTCCAAAGAAAATTTGCTCAATCTTGGTAAAGTCATCAGATGTAGGCACATAAGCTTCTATATCGTACCATTTCTTATCTATAGTACATCGATATACATAACACATTTCTTTCAACAAAATTGGAAGCAATTCCTGCTCAAAATCAAGTTGCCCATTGCCTCTATTTTGTTGATTAGCTATACGTAATTTATCAATTGCATTGGTTGTAAAAAAACGAGCTTGATATTGTCCATGTGCACCTTTCTGATTTATTCCTCTACTTGCATATGGTAAGCCATAGCGAGAATACACTAGGATATGTGGTTCCTCACCAGAGGGAAGATATTTCAAGGTACCATCTGTATTTTTTATAAATTTTCCAGATCGACCTTCGGTTAGTTGAGAAATTAGGTCATATGTTGTGAGGCCTATACCTTCAATTGCAACGACAGCTTCTGAACTAATGTGATGTAACGAATAAGTATTTGTAATATTTCTAATAAAATCAGCTTTGTGGTTGGTTTTTGCAACCTCCTGAACAAATTTGAGGTACATCAAATCTTGTGGTGATGGTGTATTTTCTCCATGACCTGTTGTAATAAATACTTTATCAGCATGAAAAGTATACCCATTCGCCAATGTGATAATCTGCTGGCCATCATCCATTGAATCAATATTGTATGCAAGTTGTTGATGACGAATTATTTTAATATTTGGATGTAATTGATTGATTTGTTCACGATAAACCCAAGATAAATATTCACCTAACATACGACGTGGTAAATAAGCATTAGCATTGATTTCATTACAGATATGATTGCCTAAATAAAGAAATTTATTATTTAATTCTCGGTATCCATGCTGCCTTGCCCATTCAAGAATAGATAAACCTGGAATAATTGGTCCAGCATCTGTTACCGAATCATCGCTAAACATTGTTATTTGGCAGGCTATGGTATTTACCAAAAGATGATCTGATTGCTCTGAAGTATGAATACCTTGCCCATAAACACGAGGATCTATTAAGTGCAACTCAAACTTAAGATTCTGATCTGAAATTTTGTATATTGCATTAAGCCGTTCTAATATACTAAGACCTCTAGGCCCCATACCAATAATAGCAATTCTCACCTTGTTCATATATGTTCCTTGAATAAAATGGAGTTGATTAATTCACAAAAAATACTTAAAAATATTGTTCTATAAAATATTTTAGTAAGTTTAAATTAATTTCCTCCATTTCTTTGGTTAATAAACCTATAAACAAAAAATTATAGTATTGTGAACTCTGTTTCTTTCATGGATTTATATTGTTTAACTTTTTCAAACCATTCGTAAAGTTCGTGATATTTACTCCCCCAGTTAATATTTGGTAATCTGAAATTTAAATAGGAAAGTGCACATGCTAAACCGATTTCTGGGATATCAAATTTGATTTTATATTCACTGATTTGTTCTTCACAAGCCTGAAGCCCACGAAGAATGTGGGCAGTATGACGTTCAATAATCATTGAAGACTGATATTCAATAGGTCGTCTGCTTTCTATAACTAATTGTAAGGCACTATCAATTATTCCATCTGCTAGTGCTACACGTATTTGATCTTCCCATGTACTATTAGATAATGAGTAGATTGATTTTTTAATATCAGGTTGATAATTATTTAAATATTGACATATTATGATGCTGTCATAAATATTAAGTGACTGATCTTTCAAAACTGGAACTCGCCCAAGAGGGTTGTATTTTGTAACCAGATTTGACTCATAAACATTTGTTATTACTTCTGTAACTATAGCTTCTAAACCTTTTTCACGTAGTAGTACTCTTGCCTTGCGGGAATATGGAGATGTTGGTGATATTATAAGCCTCATAGGTACTACCATTTAAATTTTTGTTTAAAAGTACATAAAATAAATATTTATGCTTGCTTGTATATTTGATTTTGTTTGAATAAATATCAAAGAAAATCGTTTGATGTATTAAAACAGAAGTAAAATTAAAGATCATATAAAGACCTGTCAATTAAGTAATTTTTATAGGTCTATAATTTTTATTTATTTCCATATTTTTAATAGTGGTGTTAATAATTGTCACACTAATTTTTGCTGGATTTTTTTTGCAGTAATTATGTGTAATTTAAATTGCTTTTGTTGTGCCTAAAATATTTTATATTATGTGGTGAATAAATCTATGATAAATCTGGATCAAATTAGAAACCTTTTTATAGGATTGGAAACAAAATATCCAACAAGATTGGGAACGAACATTCGACAATGCTATTTGGATTCAACAGCATCAAGTTTGGCATTCCTACCTTCCGTAAATTTTATTAATGATTACTCTGTACACGACAAAAATAGATAACTCATTGAAATAATGTCACAATAATTGTTTTCTAACGACGAATACTATGATACATCTCAATGAGTTATATCTTATCTTAAACAAATATCTAAAATGGAACAAGTCACATTTAAAGTGCTTTGCGCTCATCATGCTTGTGATCATTTTAAAGCAAACATGTAATCTTTCTTCTGCATCTAAAGCCTTGCCCATCAAGTGCTTAC
>CABFOG010000558.1_pt1 | contig 10268 bp, 8 predicted proteins | sample 3522001 | NCBI WGS metagenome assembly CABFOG01 (sample SAMEA5312485, study PRJEB27640) | indoor metagenome | biome: indoor environment; feature: controlled; material: polymer antistatic dissipative epoxy resin | place: Italy | collected 2014-05-27
TGAGTCCCTTTCGCAATCAAATTTTTCCATGCGAGGGCAGGATCTGCTTCACAAAATACTTGTTTCGACGGTGCAATCGATTGCGCCTTAATGGCATAAATAAATGTATAGATGGTCACATCATTCAGTTTATTCAGCTCAGCCTCTAACTGCTTACAGTAAGGACAGTTTGGGTCTGAAAAAACCGCCAATTGGCGTTTGCCGTTGCCTTTAACGCTTTTAATGGCATCTTTTAGCGGCAGCTTGTTCCAATCAATCGAGTTTTGTTGCACATATAAGGCAGCACTTAAATTTTTCTGATCTTTTAAGCGTACCATCGAACCTGCAATCACATGCTCAGCCGCTTCGCCTAAATACACAATTTCGCCATCTAAAGATCCACTATAAATGCCCGACATTTCTGTTTTTTGAATATTTTGAACATTAATATTTGGATAATTCTTTTTTAAGTTGGCTTGAACACTTTCTACGCTGGCCATACTCATGCTTGCAATTGCACTTGTGAGTAGTGCCAAACCCAGTTTTTTTATCATCACTTTTTGCTCTTTCAATCGGAGAACCACGGCGCTAGTGTAGAGCGTATTATTCAAGCATTGAATCATTTTTTCCACGGCTTTACCGAAACCCAACACGCCTTGCTTATGAACTGGCCAAAGTTTCACGTGGAACAGTGAGAGCATTGCTATTAATTTCCACCGAGACATGAACAATTTCCTCATGAATCGAGAGCATTGCCCGCACGCGATCCGCAGTTAAGTCTACCGTTGTTTCTAAGGCCAAAATACAGGAAAACTTACCTTTACCTACTTTCCAAACATGTAAATCGGTCAAGGTCGTATGCTGTAGTTCTGCCACCATCTCTCGAATTTCATCCACCACATGATGGTCCATTTCAGCATCTAACAAGGTTTTTCCCGTTTCTTGCATTAAGCTCAATGCCCATTTGGCTACCAGTATTGATCCTACGATTCCAAGGGCAGCATCGAGAAAATCCCAGCCCAAATATTTACCAAAAATCAGCGCAATAATGGCAAAAATGGAAGTCACTGCGTCTGCCACTACATGCATAAATGCAGCTTTCTGATTTAAATCATGATGATGGCTATGTACTTCTGATGCATGATCATGAGCGTGATGGTGATGGTGATGGTGATGGTCACCATCGTGCAGCAACCATGCACAGATTAAATTCACCAATAAGCCTAAAATCGCAATTGGAATCGCTTCGTTATAATGAATTTGTACAGGCGAGAATAGACGCTGAATCGAGTGAAAAGCCATAAAACCTGCTACTACCATCAGCAAAATAGCACTGCTGTAACCTGCAAGAATTTCAATTTTCCATGTGCCGAAACTAAAGCGCTGATCATGGGCATAATGCCGTGCAGCACGATAAGCAAAATAAGCCAAACCCAGTGCCAACATATGCGAACTCATATGCCAACCATCCGCCAGCAAAGCCATTGATTGGAAAATCCATCCACCAATCACTTCTAATAACATCATGACTGCCGTTAAAATGGTCGCCATTAAAATCCGTTTTTGTGCCAGTGGATTACCGTCATCAAAATGATGCGTATGCTGACGTGATGGGGTATTTTGCATTTAAAATCATTCACCAATATACTCCCCCTTAGTATATTTATTTTTGGAGCAATGTGTTGAGTCATTTGCATGAAGATAAAAAAATTTTAAACCGTGTGAAGCGCTTACAAGGGCAGGTCAACGCCGTTGAACTCTCGATTACACATCCCGATGCCAGTTGTATCGACGTTTTACAACAAGTCGCTGCTATTAAAGGCGCGGTCAATGGGCTGATGAATGAACTGGTTGAAGCACACTTACGCCATCATGTATTAGCACAAGCTGAACAGGTCAATGAAGAAGAGTTGGCTGAGTTCTTAAAACTGCTGAAACGCTATGGCTAAGTTTTATTGCGTTCTTTTTCAAGTTTTTAGTTGACCATTTTTTCCACAAACCGATACACTGTTGCTCTCTATCCTTTTTCTCTTGGGCATCAAAATCTTCTTGTTTTGACCGAGAGAGCCGCATGGCATTTGCATGACAACAACCACTTCTTGGCGTCCATTTTGTATGGTTAGCCTCGCCTTAATGATGGGAACGATGGGGACTGCCTTAGCCAGTCCACTTTACCCGCTGTATCAAGCTTTATGGCATCTGGTGCCGAGTCAGATCACCTATATTTTTGTGGCTTATATGTTTGGTTGTCTCGCTACTTTACTGTTTCTCGGCCGGACCAGTAATAGCATTGGCTATTTACGCACCTTACAAGTAGGGTTGGTGTTTATCAGCATCGGGTTGGTGATTTCCGCCTATGCTTCTGATGCTCTCATTTTATCTTTGGGGCGTTTTATTATTGGTATTGCATCTGGTTTGATGACCACTTCGGCCTTACTGGGACTGATGTATACCGTGCCCAAAAGCCATCAACAGATTGCACCACAACTGAGTTCAATTATTACCGCAGTAGGCTTTGGCTTAGGCCCACTGATTGGTGGCCTGATAGCTCAATTTTCAGAATACCCTTTGGTCAGTCCTTATCTACCGGTCATTCTTGGCGCTGTATTGTGTTTCTTTGGTTTATTTTGGGTTGAGTCTCCCACATTTACCGCACAGCCCTTTAGTATCGCCCCAAAGCTACTCCGACCAGAAGTGCAATATCATCAGTTGTTTTTGATTGTTGGATTTACCGCATTTAGTGCCTTTGCCGCGTTTAGCTTATTTGCATCCTTATCTCCTTCATTTGTGCGAGATATTTTGCCGTGGCACGGCCCCCTCATCAGCGGTTCAGCCATTACCAGTATTCTGATTATCTCTGCTGTGGTGCAGTATTTTGCCAGAAGCATTCCAGCTTATAAGTGTCTCAACTATGGCTTAATCACCTTGATCGCAAGCTTAGGCATTTTGGCGCTGTGTATGCTATTTCAACTGAGTGCATTTTTCTTTATCAGTGATTTTCTCGTCGGTGTCGGTCATGGCCTGACCTTGATTGGTTCCTTTGGTCTCATTCATGCCATGACCACCTTAGAGAATCGTGCTGCGGTGATGTCGACTTATCTTTTTATTGGTTATTTGGGCACAATTGTGCCCATTGTAGCTGTGGGTTATCTGGCGGATCACTTTGGATTAAGTTTCGGGGTCATTAGCTTTTGCATTGTCATCGCTTTATTGTGTTTTTTTCTGTGGTTTGCGCATAAGGGCAGTATACGTCTGGCTTCGGCATAGGAAGAGTGAAGCCAAAATCATTTGGATTTAGATCGTTCTTCAGATGCCATTTTTCAGTCGATCCTTGCTATAACTTAGGTTTTTTTCTTGTTGGCATGGGCTAAGTCAGTATGTTGATTTAAATACTGGCTTAAATGTTCTAAAAAATATGACACTCTTGGTGAGTGCTCGAGCCGATCCATATAAATCGCATAGATATCGGCAGGGGGCGTCTCATAGTCCTGCAAAACTTGGACTAAACGACCACTTTTTAAATACTTGGCCACATCCCATTCAGCACGCATTAAAATCCCATGACCATCGAGTGCCCAGCCAATAGTGACTTGCCCATCATTGCTACTCAATTTTCCATGCACTTTAACGGTCTCTTCCTTATCCCCTTGAGTTAAACGCCAGTTCGCATATGCCGCATCGTTTTGTCTTAACACAATGCATTGGTGCAGAGTCAGTTCGCGTGGCGTAAGTGGCATCCCAGCTTGTGCCAAATAACGCGGAGAAGCACATAGAAGCCGTCGATTGGCCGCAATTTTTTTCGCAATGAGTCGTGAGTCTGGTACCTGCCCAAAGTGAATCGAGACATCAATCGCATCATTCGGCAAATGAATCGGACGATCAGTCAGATGTAACTGAACTTCAATATCTGGAAATTTTCGCGCAAAATCTGAAATCGCAGGAGCAATGTAGGTTCGACCAAAACCAAACGGAGCATTCACTCGCAGCAAGCCCTTAGGGGTAGTGCGACTGCGTGCTACTTGCTGTTCCATTTCTTCAATTTCTTTCAAGATTCGCGAAGCATTCTCAAAATAAATTTCGCCTTCATTGGTCAAACTGATGCGTCTGGTGGTCCGATTCAATAACCGAACCCCTAAACGCTCTTCCATTTGTGTCAAACGTCGGGACACAGCAGGGGGCGTTAAATTCAACTCACGCGCTGTTGCAACCAGACTGCCCTGTTTTATTAGTAAACAAAAAAACGCTAATTCGGTATCTGAGCTCATGATTATTCAGTTTTTTGCAAGAGTGATTTAACTTTATATCGATTCATCGGTTTTGCAAAGTCTCTAATATCCCTATCACGTTACCCCCCAAACAACATATCTCACCCGAACAAGGAAAATCGAGTGAGCCATAAAGTCCACCGTGTAAGGACATCGGTGCACAAACGGGGAGCTTTTTCGCCAAACTCGATTGAGGTGTTACTTCAACCCAATCGGGAGGTAATCGCTACTGATATGGAGATAAGCCATGGACATGGATATCGAGAAACGGACGCTACGCAAAATCACTTGGCGTATTGTGCCGTTTATCATGATTTTATATTTAATTGCCTATATTGATCGGGTCAATATTGGTTTTGCTGCCATTACCATGAAAGAAGATTTGGGCTTTACCGCTTCGATTCTCGGTTTTGGCGCAGGAATTTTCTTTTTGGGCTATTTCCTATTTGAAGTTCCCTCCAACATTATTTTGCACAAAGTCGGCGCTCGCATTTGGATTGCACGAGTCATGGTGACTTGGGGCATTATTGCTGGCGGGATGGCCTTTGTCGAAAGCTCAACCAGCTTTTATGTTATGCGATTTTTACTGGGTGTTGCCGAAGCAGGCTTTTTCCCCGGCATTATTTTGTATTTAAGCTACTGGTTCCCTGCACGAAACCGAGCAGGGGTAATTGCCTTATTTATGGCTGCCGCCCCTATAGCCACAGCGATTGGTTCTCCTATTTCAGCAGCATTACTGGAAATGCACGGCATCATGGGCTTAGCAGGTTGGCAATGGATGTTCCTGATTGAAGCCATTCCTGCGGTGATCCTAGGCGTCGTAGTGTTTTTCTACATGACAGATCGACCTGAAAAAGCCGCATGGTTAAAACCCGATGAGCGAGAATGGTTGGTTAAAACCATGCAAGCAGAAGATGCCAATAAAGGAGGGCAACAGCATCACAGTATTTTACGCGGACTCGCCAATCCACGCGTGCTTGCTCTGGCACTCATTTATTTCGGCACCTCCGCAGGGCTGTATACCCTTGGCATTTGGGCACCTCAAATCATTAAAGAACTGGGTGTCAGCTCAATGACCGTCGGTCTATTGAACGCCATTCCTCCTATTATCTCTGTCGTTGCCATGATTCTGTGGTCACGCCACTCCGACAAAACCAATGAACGCACATGGCATGTGGCTTTGGCTTGTTTAACCGCAGCTGTGGGGCTCGCGATTGCAGCCAGTACTGGCAGTATGTTTGGCCTGATTGCCGCATTAACCATTGTCAACGTCGGCATCAGTTGCTCTAAACCACCACTGTGGAGTATGCCAACCATGTTTCTATCGGGTGCCGCAGCAGCGACAGGCATCGCAACCATTAACTCGATTGGGAACTTAGGTGGCTTTGCGGGTCCAGCCATGATCGGTTGGGTTAAAGACCAAACTGGAAGCTTTGCAGGCGGTTTGTATTTCGTCGCAGGTCTGCTGATTTTATCTACCGTCCTGACCCTCGTTTTAAGTTTTACTCAAAAAAACAAAGCCAATTCGGCTGAATTGAGTAATTCATGATCTTCATTTTTACCTTATTCGATATTCGAGAGAATTGAACGCTTAACAAGGAGCCTCCCATGGACAAAGAACTTGCCGTACAGTCCCTCACGGACACCATGGCCAAATTTACAGCCTATATTGGCAAACGTTTACCCAAAGATGTCAAAAGCAAACTGATTGAGCTGAAAACATTGGAAACCAACCCATTGGCCAAATCAATTTATGATTCAATGGATGAAAACCAAGAAGCAGCAGATCGACTAAACCGTCCCAGCTGCCAAGACACAGGCGTGATTCAATATTTTGTTGAAGCGGGTGCACATTTCCCACTGTTGGGCGAATTGCAGGAAATTTTACGTGAAGCGACCGAAGAGGCGACCCGTACAGGCCCCTTGCGCCACAATGCAGTTGAAACCTTTGATGAGAAAAACACAGGCACCAATACGGGCACTCAAATTCCGTGGCTAGACTGGCGCATCGTCCCTGAACAGGATACCTGTACCATCGATGTGTATATGGCAGGCGGCGGGTGTACCTTGCCAGGTGCAGCTAAAGTTTTGATGCCAGGTCAAGGGTATGAAGGTGTAGCTGAGTTCGTAATGGATGTGATTACCGAGCGTGGTGTGAATGCTTGCCCGCCATTACTGGTCGGTGTCGGGGTGTCCACTTCAGTTGAAACCGCTGCACGCTTGTCCAAACTGGCCATTATGCGCCCTGTAGACTCAAGAAGTGATAACCCTCGTGCTGCGCTGATGGAAGACTTGCTGGAACAAGGCTTAAATGAAATTGGCATTGGCCCACAGGGCTTAACAGGCAATAACAGCGTCATGGGTGTGAATATTGAGTCTTCGGCTCGTCACCCATCCACCATTGGCGTGGCAGTCAACACCGGTTGCTGGGCACACCGCCGTGGCAAAATTAAAATTAACCCTGATATGTCTTATGAAATTCTGTCACACGAAGGAGTTGTGTTATGAAAAAAGTACTGACCACCCCATTACGTGATGAAGACTTAGCCGATCTTAAAATTGGTGACGTGGTATATCTAACTGGACGTTTAGTTACTTGTCGTGATGTGGCACATCGCCGCTTAATTGAACAAGGTCGACAACTTCCCGTGAATTTAGAAGGCGGTGCGATTTTCCATGCCGGCCCAATCGTGCGTAAAAAGGATGATGGCGGTTTTGAAATGGTCTCCATTGGGCCCACCACCAGTATGCGTATGGAAAAATTTGAACGCGAATTTATCAAACAAACTGGGGTGAAACTGATTGTGGGTAAAGGTGGCATGGGCCCTGAGACTGTCGCAGGCTGTCAGGAGCACAAAGCAGTCCATGCGATTTTCCCTGGAGGATGTGCGGTACTGGCAGCCACTCAAGTCGAGGAAATTGAAGGCGCTGAATGGCAAGACCTCGGGATGCCTGAAACTTTATGGATTAACCGCGTCAAGGTATTTGGCCCGCTGATCATCTCGATTGATACCCATGGCAATAATCTTATTCAGCAAAATAAAACCCAGTTCCAAGCCAAAAAGAAACCAGTGCTGGATCGGATTAGTAAAGAACTGAGTTTTATTAAATAGTGCATTACAGACAGCACCTCAAACGATCCTGTTTGGTGTTGTCTATCTCTCTTTATTTTAACTATAAGCCTGCATTTGGTCAGACACATCACAGCCAAATCAGGCATTTCTCTTCACTTGTGTCCCTATTCACCACAACGTCTCGACGTTTAATTCATACTTCTTTCAGTAGACTACGGACATTGCAATCGATGTAACGAGATCAAGCTCATGATGGATCATGTAACCATAAAAAAACCGCTCTATATTCCCTATGCAGCTCATTCACTTTTAGAACTGCCGTTGTTGAATAAAGGAGCTGCATTTTCAATACAAGAACGCAATACTTTCAATTTACACGGCCTGATTCCACACGTGATTGAAACCATTGAGGAACAAAGTCACCGCTCCTATCAGCAGTATTTATCTTTTAAAGATGACATCAACAAACATATCTATTTACGCAATATCCAAGATACCAACGAAACCCTATTTTATCATCTGCTCAAACATCACTTAAGTGAAATGATGCCAATCATTTACACCCCAACTGTGGGTGAGGCCTGCCAACGTTTTTCCGATATTTATCGCCGACATCGTGGCATTTTTATTTCCTACCCAGATCGCGCGCATATTGATGAAATTCTACACAACGTCAACCGTAAAAATGTCAAAGTTATCGTGATGACCGATGGAGAGCGGATCTTAGGTCTTGGTGATCAAGGCATTGGCGGCATGGGGATTCCCATTGGTAAACTGTCGCTCTATACCGCCTGTGGCGGCATCAGTCCAGCCTATACTTTGCCTATTACGCTGGATGTTGGGACCAATAACCAACAGTTACGCAACGATCCGCTGTATTTGGGTTGGAACCACCCCCGTATTAGTGGCGATGAATACAACCAATTTATCGATGATGTGATTCGTGCCATTCAACGACGCTGGCCGAAAGCCCTGATTCAGTTTGAAGATTTTGCTCAGCAAAATGCCATGCCTTTACTAACTACCTATCGTGAACAAATCTGTTGTTTTAATGATGATATTCAAGGTACGGCGGCTGTAGCGTTAGCTAGCCTGATTGCAGCATCTCATGTGGTGAAAAAGCAGGTAAAAGATCAAACGATTGTTATTTTAGGTGCAGGTTCAGCAGGCTGTGGTATTGCGGAACAAATTATTGCACAAATGAAAATTGAAGGGCTCAGCGACCTTGATGCACGCTCACGTCTTTATTTGGTGGATCGCTTTGGTTTAATGACTGAACAGCAGCCCAACTTACTCGATTTTCAAAGCAAGTTAGCTCAGCCTTTGCGTGCCATTGAGACATGGGCAAATGTAGCGCCAGAGATTTCTCTGCTCGAAGTCATTCAACATGCCAAACCAACAGTATTAATCGGAGTTTCAGGACAAACTGGCTTATTTAGCGAAGATATTATTCGCGCACTGGCTGAAAACTGTGAACGCCCGATCGTCTTTCCCTTGTCCAACCCCACCTCTCAGGTCGAAGCGCTCCCCGCAGATATTATTCAATGGACAGAGGGTAAAGCCTTAATCGCAACAGGCAGTCCATTTGCACCAGTACATCATCAAGGCCATATTTACCCCATTGCTCAGTGCAATAATGCTTATATTTTTCCTGGGGTTGGTCTAGGTGTCATTGCCTCAGGTGCGCAAAGCGTGACCGACCTGATGTTAATGGCCGCGAGTAATGCTTTAGCCAGCTGTTCACCCATGCTGAAAAACCCAGACCATGATTTACTGCCAAGTATTGATGCCATTCAGAACATCTCTAAAATTATCGCCTTGCAGGTAGGGCTTGCCGCGATACGGGAGGGAGTTGCCCCATTGATGGATCAAGCCAGTTTGCAAAAAGCCATTGAGATGCATGTGTGGGAACCCGAATATCGAGATTACCGACGAATTACCTTTTGATTGGCTTCTTACAGCATAGGAATCTCATAAACTTTTGTGCCAAAGAGAAGCTGAATAGCAGCACTAGCCATCCTATGTATAAAAAAGCACCCAGCCTTTAAAACTGAGTGCTTTTTTATATCCATCTTCCTAAATAGGCACGATGCTAATATTGGCATTACTTTCCAATACAGAACGATCCAAAAATTTTCCCAAGCAAATCATCCGCACTAAAATCCCCTGTAATTTCGCCAAGGGCATTTTGCGCCAAACGTAGCGACTCTGCGACCAACTCACCTGCGTTATACACCACCAATTGTTCACGCGCTTCAGCAAGGTAAAGCTGAGTGCGTTTCATTGCGTCTAAATGGCGTGTACGTGCAATAAAGGTATCTTCTTCAGGCTGGAAGCCTGCATGCGCTGTAATCGCTTCTATGAGCGCTTGAACGCCAGTTTCTTGCTTTGCCGAAACCATAATATGACGGAAGCCGTTAAAATCTTCGATATGCGATGCTGTTTCCATCAAATCACACTTATTACCAATCAGCATTAAACGTTTCGGTTCAATATGCTCAGCAAAATATTCTTGCGCCAGTTTGAGTGGGTCTTCGCCTTGGCTTAAGTCATAGACCAAAAGTAACAGATCGGCTTGCTCAATTTCTTTAATGGCACGACGAATCCCTTCTTTTTCTACAATATCACCCGTTTCACGTAAACCAGCGGTATCGGTTAAGGTAATAGGTAAGCCATTCAGGGTAATTTTTTCATGTAAGACATCCCGTGTAGTGCCTGCAATATCCGTCACAATGGCGCGTTCAATGCCTGCTAATGCATTGAGCAGTGATGACTTACCCGCATTCGGTTTTCCTGCAATGACCACTTGTAAACCTTCACGCAGCAACTGTCCTTGACGAGCCGATTGTTGCACTTGGTTCACGGCAGCCGTAACGCCATCTAAAAGATTTAAAATTTTCCCGTCCGCGAGAAAATCAATTTCTTCTTCAGGAAAATCAATCGCAGCTTC
>CABFOG010000078.1_pt1 | contig 10212 bp, 8 predicted proteins | sample 3522001 | NCBI WGS metagenome assembly CABFOG01 (sample SAMEA5312485, study PRJEB27640) | indoor metagenome | biome: indoor environment; feature: controlled; material: polymer antistatic dissipative epoxy resin | place: Italy | collected 2014-05-27
TAAACAGCATGTGTTGCTTCAATGGATGATCAAACTCTTTCTCTGCTTCTTCAATGACTTGACGTAACAGCTTAGAGAAAGCCTCCTGAGCATAGGGATCATCACGCAATTGCTGTTCAATCATCTTCGTTACACGAGTTTTGATGATATCCGTTTCGTTACGTGTTTTCTCTTCACTCCAATCTTCAGGTTGCGCCACTTTGCCCATCTTGCCGACTTCATAGACTCCATCAGGGTCTTTTACCTCAATACCCACAACATGTTTATCAAGAAGTTTTTTGACTTGCTCAGCATACTGATCATAGTCAATAGTCTCTCCAGCATCTCGTTTCACAATCTGACGCAAGCTTGTAAATAGTTTGACTGTTTCTTTGTAGTGCTGACGATCTGCATCAGAAAAGCTTTTATCTTCAAAGAAGGTTGCTGACTGCAATGCAACTTTTAAACAACTGGCAAATTCTGTAAGTGCTTCATAAAAATCATCACGAACTTTTAAGTGAATATCGACTAACTCACCCTCACGTTCTTCAATACGAGGGACTAAAACTTGGCGCAACTGCTCTAGATCATTTTTATTTTTTACACCATCAAAAATCGCCCATAGCGCTTTATACAAACGAGGTAAACGTTTGTATTCAGAGCTCATTTGCGTATACAAGCCTGTAAGATCATTGATATCATAGCCACCTTGGGTACGAGCAGCGAGATCTTGGTAATCAAGAATTGTGGCATCTAATTCTTTTAAAATACCTCGATAGTCAATCAATAAACCAAACTTTTTCATCGGATGAAGTCGGTTTACACGCGCAATTGCTTGAATCAGATTGTGCTGTTTTAAATTTTTATCAATATAAAGAACAGCATTTTTAGGTTCATCAAAACCTGTTAAGAGCTTATCCACCACTATCAGCAATTTAAGCGAATCATCTTTTTCAAAACGCTCAATTACTTGTTTGGTATAAGTTTGCTCATCCTGAGTGCCGACATTGTCTTTCCACCATTGGGTCACTTCAGGGGTAGTCGATTCATCAACATCAGTATTTCCTTCACGACTATCAGGTGGGCTCATCACCACAGCAGACTCAAACAAGCCTGCTTCATCCAAGTACTTTTTATACTTAATCGCTGAAGCCTTGCTATCGCAAGCAAGCTGTCCTTTTAAACCATCATCAATATTTTTCACAAAGTGATTGGCAATATCTAACGCAATCAGGCGAATACGATCATCCGCAGTATAAATTTCACCTTTTCTCGCAAATTTACGTTTTAAATCTGCTTTTTGCTGATCATTTAAACCTTCTGTTATGCGTTCAAACCACGTATCAATCGCTCGTTCATTGACATCTAAATCAGGAATTCGTTCTTCATAGAGCAAAGGCGTTACGGTTTTATCTTCTACCGCTCTTTGCATCGTATACGCATGAACAATAGGACCAAACTTGTTAACGGTCTTTTCATCTTTAAGCAATGGTGTACCTGTAAATGCCACGAATGCCGCATTTGGAAGTGCGAGTTTCATACGCACATGGTTTTCACCACCTTGGCTTCGATGCCCTTCATCAATCAAGACAATGAAGTCTGAACTTGTATTGACACATTCAGGAAGTTTGGTTGCTGAGTTAAATTTCTGAATCAAAGAAAACATGATTCGCTCTGTGCCTTTGCCAATTTGTTCAGCCAAGCGTTTACCTGAAGTCGCCATGGCGTTTTGTTTGTCTCTTTTCCCTGTCAGTTCGCCACCAGAAACAAAGGTTTTACTGAGTTGATCTTCTAAATCAACACGGTCAGTAACAACCAAGATACGGCATTGTTTTAAAGCCTCATGCAAGATCAAAGCTTTACTAAGAAAGACCATGGTAAAAGATTTACCTGAGCCCGTTGTATGCCAAATCACACCACCTTCACGACCACCCTTGCTATTCTTAGTACTAATACGCTCAATGAGTCGTTTAATACCAAAAATTTGCTGATATCGAGCAACAATTTTTCCTGCTTTCTTATCGAAAAGCGTATATAGGCGAACCATTTCGAGTAGTCGTTCAGGCTTTAATAGACTAATCAGCAGTTGATCTTGACCTGTAACAGCTAAGTCTCCACCTGAAATTAGATTTTCATACCAAGTTAAGTCATCAACTGGACGATAAGAAAATAGGCTCTGTTTTTGTGAAACAGTTAATTTCTTATTTTTAAGTGCATACATCTCTGCATCAGAAATATCTTCTTCTCGCCATGCAGCCCAAAATTTTGCAGGGGTATTACATGTGCCGTAACGCCCTTCATGTCCATTAATTGAAAGCAGAAGTTGGCTATAGGCAAACAGATGTGGAATTTCATCAGGTCGCTGATTACGAAGCGTCTGAGAAATGCCTTCATTAATCGTTGGACCTTTCTTAGCCTGACTATCGGGGCGTTTTGCTTCAATTACCCCTAAAGGAATACCATTTACAAAGCAAATGATATCGGGTCTTCGTGTATCTACACCACCTGAGCGTGTGACAGCAAATTCTTCAGTATATGAAAAGTCGTTGTTATGAATGTTATGCCAATCAATCAATGGAATCGTAGGGCTAACCTTTTTTCCATTCACAAATTCGGTGACAGGAATGCCATAGAATAAGTGGTTATACATTTTTTCGTTGGCAGTCAGTAGCCCTTCATTCAAAGCAGGACTACAGATTTCGGCAATTAAGTTATCAACTGATTTTGGCGATAGTGGATATTCTTTGCCCGCGAATTGAAAAGTACGTTTAGAGAGCTCTTGACGTAAAATTTGGCGTAATACCACTTGGTCTTGTTTACCATCACGAGCAGCGAGTGCCTGTGATGGCGGTAAAAATGACCATCCTAAGTTAGTCAACAAGGTTAAAGCCGGAAGTTTTGCACTATATTCTTCTTGAAACTTCGGTAAAAAATTGGTCATTTAATATTTACTCATTACCTTAAATGTTAATTAATCGGATTAAAGTCGATCAAAAATAGAACCCCGATGAGGGTAATAAATTTTTTCGTACAATCTAGTTGCATATTCATCAGTCATACCCGAAATGTAATCACAAATTACCTGTTGTTTATGTGTTTCCGTTTCAGCTTTTTGATATCTAACTATCGTAGTAGTAGGCAATAGTCTTGTTGGATCTGAAGCCAATGCTTCAAATAGTTCAATAACTAGTTTTTGCCCTTTGAACTCAAGCTGTTGAACATTAGGACTTTTGATTACTTTATCTTTGACCAAATCAAAAATATGTTCTAGTAATTGCTCATGCTGTTTATCAAGAACAGCATTCCACTTAATCAAATCAGATGAAGCAGATAAAATGCCCGTTGGTTTCACTTCAGCATTGGTTATGAATTGATTTACCAAATCCCCGATTTGATTTTTGCGCTGATAGCTTTCATTTGAAAACAACTTCTCAGCAATCTTATTGCTATCCAACCCACAAGCTTTGAATCTATTCTCTTTAGAATCAGCATTATCCTCTTCGTTAGCCTGATTATGATTTTCCCAATCTGAACGAGTTATCATTCCTAATGAAATAGCATCTTCTAAATCATGCAAACTATATGAAATATCATCAGCGAGTTCCATAATCGATGTATCTAAAGCTTTATACATAGGCTTTAGATGCCCTGATTTATGTGGTTTCGATTTAACAAACTCAGCTTTTTCATCATTATTCAAAGCCTCCAGTATCCAATTAACCACATCATTTTCACTATTCAAATAACATTTAGGTGGTTTTTGCTTTTCAGCCTCTGATAACCAACGTGGATATTTAATTTCCCCATAAGCATTATCTTGAACTGTTGAAATATAAGAAGCGGGATATTTCAGCACACCTAGTAGTAATCGACGGGTAGGATTCATACCATAACCATCCGTGTATTTATCTAGGCGTGACAAAATTCTCAGCGTTTGGCCATTACCTTCAAAACCGCCATGTTCACGCATACAAATATTTAGTGCTACTTCACCACCGTGACCAAAAGGTGGATGACCAATATCATGCGCTAAGCAAATGGCATTCATTAATGCAACATCAGGCAAAGCTTGATAAATTTCTATATTTAGATGTTCATATTTATGTTTTAAACAGCGTAAAATTCCAGTGCCAATTTGAGCAACTTCCATAGAGTGTGTTAATCGCGTACGATAAAAATCACTCTCTCCCAATCCAAGAACTTGAGTTTTTGATTGCAAACGCCTAAAGGCTGCTGAATGAATTAAACGAGCATGATCTCTCTCCCACTCATTACGCACATCATTAATGCGTTTGGTGTCTTCCTTTCGACGTTTTTCCCATTTATTTTCAGACATAATCCCTCTCTAAATTTAATAATTAAGATTTTCTATTGTGTTATTTTTCAAGTTTGAAAGTTATTTAAAAACTTTATTCAACTTAAAACTCAACTGATAACGATAAAACTCAATATTCTGAGCCACACTCAAAGCACGACGAATTCTTAGGTCATCTTCTAGTGCAATGATGACACCTTTCACTTGCTGATCAGCCTCAGCCAATTCATCTTTGACATAGCCCATATAACGCTGAATTTGCCCCACAACACGATCACTTGCACGACCACGTTTTAACTCAACAACAAGCAATGTCTTTTTATCCTTACTGATTGCCAAAATGTCGATAGGACCTGTATCCGATGGATACTGCTGACCAACCAATTGTCCCTCTTCAGTATAGATGTCGTATGTTGCACCCAACTCAGTTTTAGGCCAATTCTCTACCAAGAAATGTTCTAAATGCTTTTCTAAAGCAAAAGCGGCGGGGTCTTCGACTACTTCATCAGGCTCGAGATGCTCAACCGTTTCTTTACCATTAATGAGCGATTTAAGCTCTTCTGCATACTTGGTCAGATTACAAACTGTACCCACTGATCCCGATGAGTTTTTTAGCTCTTGAGACATCATTTCTCTAGGCAAAGTCTGCTCAAACCATTCAACTTTTCTGCGATGGCTTAACTCACCAGAAGGTACGTAGTAATAGTCTGAAATGACTTTACCTACTAAGTAATGACCATCCCCACGAGGGGTAAGAATGATGTCACCTTGTTTAATTCCTTTTGAAAGGGTATGTAACATGCCACATGCTAAGCCTGCCGAAATCTTAGTTTTGTCAGGCAAAGCATTGAGATAAACAGGTATAAAACGATGATTAAACTCACGCCAATCATCAGGCAAATCATGTGTTAAGTCTTGATCAATGTTCCAATTGGCAGCAATAAAGCCACCTTCTAGAAACTCTTGAGCAAATACAGACTTCGCACCCGCCATAATGCGATAATAGCTAGGCATCATTTGCATCATTAAGCAGCCACCTTGACACGTTTTTTACCTGTCAAAAGTTGTTGCATGAGTGCTTTTTTCTCTTGCTTTAAACAATCAAGTTTTTTCTGCAAGGTCTCAATTTCTTGATCTGCTAAATAAAGTACTCTACCAATCTTTTTTTGCTCTTCCAAAGTAGGAACTAATAACTTCAAGGACTTTATATCATCGCTATTTATCGATTCAAATGTACTACCTTGAGAAAAATTAGCCCACTTTGGCTCTTTCCATATCATTAAGTGATACAAGAAACTTTGAGAAACGTTTAATTTTGCACGAATTGCAGCAATACCTCGCCCTATGCAAGCATGGTGTTTAGATCGAGCCACTGTTCCTACAGGTGCTCTAACACTCAAGAGAACATCTTCATTTATACATTCTTTCGTTATTTCTGAAGTATAAATTCTTGGATTAGAATATCGATTTTTAATATCTGCATTACCCTGAATAAGTGGTAACCCATGACCTAAATCATTATAAAATTCTGATTTAGGAGATGATCCCATTATTATTTGAGCTATATCTTTGAGTTCACAGATATCCCATGGCTTAATGAACTTCACCCCATTCTCATCAAGCAAACGCTTTTTACCCGTCAGCAACTCTTGCATCAATGCTTTTTTCTGCTGTTGGCTATTTTCAAGCAGTTTTTCAGTAGCCGAAATCGCTTGATCCCACGTTGAAAGAATTTGGGCAATTTTTTCCTGTTCTTGATAGGGTGGCAAAGCTATTTTTAACTTTTTAAAGTACGGCAATCCGATCGTTTTAATCGTAGAGCCAACAGCCTGACGCTCAAACTCCGTTTTATTTAACTGTAACCAATTATATAAAAACCAACTATTTATTTTATGAGAATTATCACATTTCCATGCAATAAAATGCTGACTAACAGCCATAGGCTCATACATAACTGCACTTTTACCAATGCCAGCATCACGAGATAAAACAACCGTTTCAGCAGGTAAAAGTACAGCCGAACTATTTTTAACACCATCTTCTGAAATTTCTTTAGACGTGTTAAAAATGTAGCCATTATCTAAACGGTTACTATCTGCTAGAGAAATCCATTTGATTCCTCCATTCCAATATTCAGGAAAAGACTGGCTAGGAGTATGTCCACTACAACGTATTGCAAATTTATCTAGCAAATCATACTTCCATTCTTTTGGAATAGAAGCGGAATCAATTTTACGCGCCATAACCCAACTCCTCTAAATACTTCGCCATTTGCACTTCAAGCTCAGCAAGTTGAGTCTTTAATTGCTCACGCTCAGCACGTACAGCAACCAAATCAATTTCAGCTTCCTCTTCAAAGGTATCCACATAACGAGGGATATTTAGGTTGTAATCGTTATCTTTGATTTCCTGCAAAGTCGCTAAATATGCATATTTATCTACACTTGCACGCGCACGATAGGTTGCAATAATCTTGGCAATATTGTCTTCAGTTAAGTTGTTTTGGTTTTTACCTGACTTAAACTCACGGCTTGCATCAATAAACAAAACCGAATCATCAGACTTTTGCTTTTTGAAAATTAAAATGGCAGCAGGAATCCCCGTACCATAGAACAGCTTTTCAGGTAAACCAATCACCGCATCTAATAAGTTTTCGTTAATCAACTTCTCACGAATCTTCCCTTCAGATGAGCCACGGAATAACACACCATGTGGAACCACAACACCCATACGACCCGTAACAGGTTTAAGTGTCTCAATCATGTGTAAGATAAAGGCATAATCACCTTTGGTTTTTGGTGGTAAACCACGACGGAAACGGTCAAACTTATCATTTTCAGCTTGCTCATAACCCCATTTATCCAGTGAGAATGGTGGGTTTGCAGTCACAATATCAAACAGCATCAAGTCGCCATTCTTATCCAATAATTTTGGATTGCGAATCGTATCGCCCCACTCAATTTTGTGGTTGTCTTCGCCATGCAAAAACATGTTCATCTTGGCTAATGACCACGTTGAACCAATCGCTTCTTGCCCATAAAGCGCATATTCTTTGCTGTTGTGGTTGCTGACAACCTTACGACCACACTTCATCAACAGTGAGCCAGAACCACATGCAGGGTCACAAATACTGTCGCCTTTCTGTGGATCAAGTAACTCAGCAATTAAGTCCGATACTTCAGGTGGCGTATAAAATTCACCGGCCTTTTGACCACCACTTGCAGCAAAGTTTTTAATCAAAAACTCATACCCGTTGCCAATCACATCAAGTGAACCTACACGGCTTGGCTTTAGATCCAATTCAGGAACAGCAAAAACTTCAAGAAGGTCTTTTAAAATGGTGTTTTTTTGCTTTTCTTCGCCCAATTTATCCGTGTTAAAAGAAATATCTTGGAAAACGCTTTTACCTACATCTTTCAGCTTTGTCCCATTGGCTTCTTCAAGTGCATGTAAAGCCATATCAATACGTTCACCATTACCGGGCTCAAAGCGACGCTCATGCAAAGTATAGAAATTTGATTCACGAGGCAGTACAAAACGCTCGTTTTTCATTAACTCTTCAATGAGCTCAGGCTCATCACCATACTCATTTTTATAATTGTCGTAGTGGTCTTGCCATACATCAGAGATGTACTTTAAGAACAGCATTGTCAAAATATAGTCTTTATAGGTATCTGCACTCACTGTGCCACGGAATACATCACATGCCGACCAAAGGGCTTTATTGACGGTATCTTGATTAATTTGAGTAACCATTATTTGTTTCCTTGGAGCAGTTGTTTAAACATGCCCATCATCATTTGTTCACGATTTTTAAGTAATTGTTGGGTCAAGATCTGCTCTTGCTCCCAAATACGGTTTAATTCAATTATGCGTTGCTGAATATCCAAACTTGGCACTTCTACCTCAAATTGGCTTACCGTTGATACGCTTAGCATTGGCATCTTAGAGCCCTGACTTTCTTGGCGTAACTCATGTTGCACAGTAGGTTGATTCAAGTACCAACATAGGTATTCAGGTAGTACATTTTGATTTGGCATCAAAATCAAAAATTGACTACTCACAATGAGTGGTAATGCTTTTGATTGATCTTGATGGCCTACAAAATAATGTGCTTTGAGATACTCTCCACGACAGGGCAACAATACAGAGTCAGGCGATACGATGGCATTATCTTTACCTTGCCAATCAATTTGCGGTAAATCATCAGCAAAAAGCGTATAACCACAGGTATCCGTTGCAATGTGACGAATATCTTTGATCTGTAATACGTGCGCATTACCAGAATCAACTTCTTCAACCTTTTCACGGAATGTAAAACCTGTGCGAATCTCTGCGAGGTCACTCAGTTTTACGAATCTATTTAACTTTGACATAAATATTTACTCTGAAAGAAAGTGAGTCATCCTTGGCTCAATCCCATTAAGATGCATTACCAATATATTTCTTTAGCCAGTCCGTTGTAGCCTTATCTTTATCATCATCTAATTTTCGCCAAGCCGCTTCTGGATTCAGCCTAGTTACTAACAGACCATCATCATGGTCCATGACTTGGCTCAAGTCATCCCGAATCTGTGCTGCCGTTGCAGAAACAATTAGCCAGCAAGATTTTAAAGGTCTTCGCCAAGTTCCATAAGCTTTAATTTTTTTATAAAGCTCTTCATAGTTACGTTGCTTACGCAGGTCATAATTGATCTGATATACTTTCATTTGTTCTTAACTCCTAATGTTTAGTCACGTTATCGGTTTTGAATTCGATGACAGGCGGCCACCTGTCATCACAAATTAAATACAGTAGGTAGACTATGCAACACCTGTTACATCAGGATAATGGGGCGTTTTTTACTCAATGTCAATTGTTTTTTTGCAGTAGAACACCTACTAAAATTAAAAACCCCTAAACAAATACTACCATTTTCATTGCAAAATATTGTTTTTAAACATAATTTTTATTAAAACCAAGCTAAATATATTTCTATTCAAAAAAATTAATGATTTGAATATCTAAAGCTTTTGATATTTCATAAAGCTTGAGCACAGTAATGTTAACCTCACCTCTCTCTATCCGCCCCATATAACTACGATCTAAACCACACATAAGGGCTAACTTTTCTTGAGAAAGGCCTTTTTCTTTTCTAGCCTTACGTATTTTTTGACCTAGTAAACTTGCTAATTCTGTCATTTGATTTAAATGCTCAAAAAACAGAACTATCATCATTTACGGATTAAACATCCACGGACTATAATCCTCTTTTTAATAAGTGAAAATTGTTCAGTTATGGCAAGAAATACTCATTTACCACTGTATGATGATTTTTTAGATTTATTCATAAATCACGAAGTCAATAATTGGCAAGCTAAAGATTTTTGGGAGAAAATGCTGACATCTAGACCAAACATGCCAAAAACTGCTAAAAGACGTATGTACTCAGGCCTAAAAATCCTTTTAAATTTTGAATATTTGGAAGTGAATCCCACTACATCTTCAAAAAAATCCTTTCGTTATAAAGAAACACCTAGACTGAATGATTTAAGAAATCATTATAAAAAACAGAAGCTTCAAGATATTTTTATGTCAAAAAAAAAGTGATTTATTGATAGAATTGGAGGAAAAAGAGAATAATATCGAATTCTTAAATACTTTATTATCTAATGATGCGACGCTAGAAAAATATTTCATTACCCATAAACATGAGATTGAGAAAAATATATAAAAAATAAATTCTAATATCAAATTAATGGAAGATATATTAAGTTAGATAAAAAATTGATCATAAAATCGTCATTTCAATAAAAATAAAAAATGAAGTGACATTACAATAAACGCATAACTATTATTTACACCCTCCACCCTCCAGATCAGCCTAATCTCTTGTGGGTTGCTGACTTAACATATATTCAAACCAATTCTGGTTGGG
>CABFOG010000314.1_pt1 | contig 10074 bp, 13 predicted proteins | sample 3522001 | NCBI WGS metagenome assembly CABFOG01 (sample SAMEA5312485, study PRJEB27640) | indoor metagenome | biome: indoor environment; feature: controlled; material: polymer antistatic dissipative epoxy resin | place: Italy | collected 2014-05-27
TGCTTGCCTTGTGGTTGTGCATACCATTGCGTCTTAGGATCAAACCAGATTGAAATATTTCCTCGCTTGATTAAAGCTTGGTTATACGAGGACCAATTGGTTGTACGATAGATTTTAGGTGTAGGCTTCTTCATCTGGAAATTATATTACTAAAGAAGCCTTCAAGAATAGCTTTGTGCAACAAAGCCCTTTTACAGATAAAGTCCATCGTTAAATTCCCTATTCACAACACTTGGATTAACGATGATGTTGGAAGATCGCTCTTGTTTTTAAAGTTAGAGTTAGCCGATTTTCATGATCATCTTTACCTTATTGATATTAAGAAAAATAACAAAAACAATGAAGCATTTTGTTTTTTTCTATTTACAACCAAAGAGATGCTTAATGAAAAAAATATAACAATGATTTGTGAAGCAATTGAAGGGAAAAAAGGAACAAAAAAATGGTTTGATATTTGCAAGACCAACTTCAATCAAAAAAGAGCAATGAAGCACATGCATACTGTTCAATCTGATTGGATTGATAGCTTTAGTAAAATATTCAATACTTTAATAAAAAAGAAAAAGTTATAACTGAAATAAATACCCTTCGCAATTCTCTATTTGGAGTACATACAGATTACTGTCGTTAGACAAAATAGTTGTTATCCTTGGGGTAACGGATTATCCCCTTAACCTTGGTGGAAAATTTGACTAATATTATGACTAAACTAAATCAGTCGAGTTTTTATTCAAGCTAAATTTTTCAATACACCACATTTATCAACTGTACATAGTCCATCACAGGTTTTCCTTATATCCAACAATTGCTCTATAAGCCTTTGCTGATTTTTGATACTTTCTTGTACATCTTTGATATGAATATCAATTAACTCATTTATTTCTGAGCAGTTTTGATTAGGTATGTCTTTATAAGATAACAATTTTCTTATTTCATTAAGATTCATATTCAATGATCGACAATTAATAATAAATTTTAATCTATCAATATAATCTTCCGAATACATTCGGTAATTTCCCTCAGTCCTTTCAGGCTGAGGAATTAGACCTTCTTTCTCATAAAATCTTATAGTTAGCACAGAGCAAGAAGTTTTCTCAGATAATTCACCAATTTTTAAAAACATTGAAACCAACCGAATATAGCTTGACTCTATAGTAGCTATAGGGATTCTAATATGCAATAAGTTAAAAATGACAATAGGCACATCTATGAGTGGTTGTGGTTGTAACAAAGAAAGCTCATGCAACGATACAAATTTAGAATCTGATAAAGAACCTGAAACTAAATCTTGCACTGAATCAGATCAGTCTTTAAAAAAAGACAAAAAGTCTTGTTGTGGAAATGATACAGAGATTAAACCCCAAAATGCTACCGTAGTGGACACTTGTGGTAGTAACCAATCTTGTTCAACAAAACAAAAAACTTGTTGTGATTCTGAGACAAATGTTAGTTCAGAAAATCCTATTAAAAATAAAGATAAAACGATATTTATAAGTGATTACATCATTCCTAAAATGGATTGTTCCGCAGAAGAACAGATGGTGAAAATGTCACTTGCTTCAGTGGAAAGTGTTACTAATTTAGTCTTTGATTTACCAAATCGTAACCTCAAGGTATTTCATGAAGGTAATTCTGATTTAATTACTTCAAAACTTGAAACACTTGGTTTTGGGGCAAAATTAAATTCTACAGCCCCCTATATTGATAATAACAGTGCAAAACATACCAGTACCTATACCATTCCTAAAATGGACTGTTCCGCAGAAGAACAAATGGTTCGGATGGCATTAGCACCGATAAGTGCAGTTAAAGCTTTATCTTTTGATCTTCCAAACAGAAAGTTACAAGTATTTCATACAGATGAACTTACAGAAATCACATCAAAGCTAGAAGCATTAGGTTTTGGAGCAAAACTGGAAAATACCATTGAAGCGACTGGTGCATTGCCTGATTCCCCTGATCCAACTAAACAAGCAAAAGTCTTAAAAATTCTTCTTGCCATCAATGCAGTGCTTTTCTTCATTGAATTTATTAGTGGAATTATTGCAGCTTCAACAGGGTTAATTGCAGATTCACTTGATATGTTTGCTGATGCTGCTGTTTACGGAATTGCGCTTTATGCTGTAGGTAAAGCAGCCAAGTATCAAGTAAAAGCAGCTCACTTCGCAGGTTGGATTCAGTTATTACTCGCTGTAATTGTTATTGTTGATATCGTTAGACGTTTCCTTCTTGGTAGTGAACCTGAATCAAACCTTATGATTATTATCGGTTTTCTTGCTTTAATTGCGAATGTAACTTGCTTATATCTGATCTCAGGGCACAAAGATGGTGGTGCTCACATGAAAGCGAGTTGGATTTTTTCTGCAAATGATGTAATTGTTAATATGGGCGTAATCCTTGCAGGTGTACTTGTCGCTTGGACTGGCTCAGCTTATCCTGATTTAGTCATTGGTATAATCGTTTCGCTATTCGTGCTTAATGGTGCTCGAAAGATTTTGGCTTTGAAATAGGAATACTGAAAATGAACTTATTTCAAGTAAAGCAAAATCAGTTTGTAAAAATTATTGATCTAAAAAATGGAGATCAATATGTTGATCTCAAAGACCCTGTACTAGAGAGACTTGAATTATTGGGTTTTAGAGTAGGTGAATCTCTACAAGTCCTTGAAAAAGGACTATTCGGTGGTGATCCAATATTAGTTCAAATCGAAACGTCACGCTTTGCACTAAGAAAAAATGAAGCTGAACGAATTTTTGTAGAGATTATCAATGAACACTAAAAATATTGCACTAATTGGTAATCCAAATTGCGGTAAAACATCACTTTTTAATACACTTACAGGGACTCGTCAAAAGGTTGCAAACTATGCAGGTGTAACTGTTGAACGAAAGGAAGGGTTTTTTAAACTGCCATCAGGAGATTCAGTCCGAGTACTGGATTTGCCAGGGACTTATAGTTTAAAACCAAGCAGTTTAGATGAAGAAGTGACAAGAGCTGTTTGCTTTGGAGAGCTAAAAGGCGAAGTATTACCTGATATTTTTGTTTGTGTAGTTGATGCGACAAATCTTCAACTACATTTAAGCCTTGTACTAGAAGTCAGGGCTTTAAACAGACCTATGTTGCTCGTCCTAAACATGATGGACGAAGTTAAAAAGCGTGGTATTTCAATAGATGTTGCAAAATTATCTCAACTTTTAGGCGTTCCTGTTGTTGAATCTGTAGCTGTAAAAACAAAAGGAATCCAACAACTCTTAATTGAGTTGGATCAGAAAAATTTATTTGTTGCACCTTATCATTCAGAGCTTAGTCATTTTGATCAAATAAAATTTATTACCAAACAAGTTATTTTAAATAATGACAATGGTGATAAACGGACTGCATTTTTAGACAAAATATTTTTACATCCATTTTTTGGATTAGTAATTTTAACACTAACTATGTTCGTCATGTTTCAAGCCGTGTTCATTTGGGCGCAACCATTCATAGCATTTATTGAAGATTCTATTGCTTGGCTAGGTGGTGCAGTAGGACCTCTAATTTCTCACCCATTATTAAGAAGTTTAATCGTTGATGGAGTAATTGCAGGTGCAGGTAGTGTTCTCGCTTATATGCCTCAAATTCTGATTCTTTTCTTCTTTATTTTAATTTTAGAAGAATCAGGATATTTACCAAGAGCAGCGTTCTTGTTAGATAAACTGATGTCTAAAGCAGGTTTAAGTGGTCGTTCATTCATCCCTTTACTATCAAGCTTTGCCTGTGCAATCCCCGGAATTATGGCAACGAGAAGTATTAGCTCTGAAAGAGATCGTTTAGCGACGATTATGATTGCACCATTAATGACATGTTCAGCACGACTTCCTGTGTATGCGCTACTAATAGCTGCATTTATACCGAATAAATTAGTATATGGATGGCTCAGCTTACAAGGTCTAGTCCTGTTTGGACTTTACATGTCGGGAATTGTTTCAGCACTATTAGTCTCATTATTTTTAAAATTAATTCGAAAAGATAAAACCGAAAGTATTTTTATTTTTGAATTACCAACATACCGATTACCTGATATTAGAAACGTAGCCTTGGGTTTATATGATAGAGCAACTATTTTCTTGAAGAGAGTTGGTGGAATTATTGTTGCATTATCAGTACTGTTATGGGTACTAGTGACATTTCCTCAACCGCCTGATCATGCGACTATGCCAGCCATTAATTATAGCCTTGCAGGGCAGTTAGGACATATTATCCATCCAATTTTTGCACCTATTGGTTTTACATGGGAAATATGCATTGCATTGATTCCTGCGATGGCAGCTAGAGAGGTTGTGATTGCAGCATTAGGTGTAATCTATGCCATGTCAGGTGATGAAGATACTGTTACACAAAGTTTACTCAGCCAAATTTCAGGTTCAGATGGTTGGGGGCTTGCTACAGGCTTATCACTATTGGTTTGGTTTATTTTTGCTCCACATTGCCTTGCAACACTAGCTACGATTAGAAGAGAAACTGGTAGTTGGAAACAACCAATGATAATGACAGTTTATCTTTTTTCATTGGCTTACCTTTTTGCTTTTATGACCTATCAAATAGTAAGTCGTTTAACTACTAATTAACGATGAGAAAGATTGAAATTAACATCATAAACAATGTCGAAGTGAGCAATGATGCCTAATATTTTGCAAATAAATTCAACCAAAAAAGATTTGTTTAAGTTTCATCCTCATAACCTACTTTGGCTTGGACTTTCCATTGTTGCCATTATTTTGGATCAATGGACTAAATGGATTGCTTTAACAAAAATCCATCATTTAGATTTACCTTGTCAAAATGGCATTGGAAAAATTTGTGCATATTCAAATTCTATTGAGGTCATTCCACATTTTTTAGATTGGACATTGGCATATAATCATGGCGCAGCTTTTAGCTTCTTATCTGATGCAAGTGGGTGGCAACGCTATTTTTTTATAGGTTTGGCAAGCATTGTTTCTTTGATTTTTATTTTTTGGTTAATGCGTTTGCCGAAGAAGTTAATCATTCTACCTATTGCTATTTCGCTAATTTTAGGTGGTGCGATTAGTAATTTAATTAATCGAATATTTTTTGGATATGTAATTGATTTCATAAATATTCACTATCATCTTTGGAGTTTTCCGATATTTAATTTAGCTGATGTATCAATTACTTTAGGGGCATTGTTTTTATTGATAGATACTTTTTTTCTTGGAAAGAAACATAGCACAACCATATAAATCTTGGGTGGTGTTCTAAAAAGTATACTCAGTTAAAAAGGTGGCATCGAGGTGCAAGTTGGTCTAGTCGTGTTGGTGTAGCTATCAGCCTATTTGGTATTATTTTTCTTTTTACAGATGGCTATGTTCTTGCCTTGCTTGGTTCAGCTTTGTATGGCGCAGGTAATGGTATTTTAACCATTATTCGAGGGACATTACCTTTAGCCTTATTCGGGCAAATTGGCTATGCCACTCGAATGGGCTTAATTGGCAGACCTGTCATGATTGCTCTTGCTTTTGGACCATTGATCTCAGCATATATACTTGAAAAGTGGGGAATCAATGTTTTATTGATCACGCTAATTTCTATGGCGATTATTGCTCTATTTGGCACATTAAAACTTCCCACTTATCAAGTTAAATGAAACTACTTCACTCGTTGAAGATTTTCATCAATGATCACTTCACCATCTTCTTTAGCAAAAGGGTTTAGTTGTGGTGTCGCAAGTATGTCTAGAACAATTTCCGAAGGTCTACATAGTTTCACACCCAACTCTGTAACAACAAATGGGCGATTGATCAAAATTGGATATTCAATCATAAAATCAAGTAATTGATCATCATTCCAATGGGTTTGTTCTAACTGTAAATTCTCGTATGGTTCTACATTCTTACGAATAGCTTCTCTTACTGATAATCCTGATTTATTAATTAAATCAATTAGTTCATTTTTACTAGGTGGGTTTTTTAGATATTCAATCACTTCAGGTTCTTGTCCTGAATTTTGAATTAATGCCAAAGTATTTCTTGAAGTCCCACAAGCAGGGTTGTGATAAATCTTAGTTTTTTGTGACATGAGATTTCTCTAAAGAAAAGGATATTGCATTTATATATGGATATGCGTATATTCGCAATAGTAAATATGTAGAGTATAAAAAATGGATCAAACAGATTTCTTTAAATGTCTTTCTGACCCAACTCGTTTAGACATTTTGAAGCTTGTTATTGAAAAACAGAACGTATGTGTCTGTGAACTCACTGAACAACTTGAACTTAGCCAACCTAAGATTTCTCGACATCTCGCACTGCTTAGAAATCTTTCAATTTTGCTTGATCAAAGACAAGGACAATGGGTGTATTACCGTTTGAATCCTAATCTTCCTGAATGGGCAAACTCTGTTTTAAACATCATCTCAAAACAAAATGACGAAATCATTAACGCAAAAGATGTTAATTCGTCAATCTCAATTCATTGTGAGTAATACCCATGAAATTCTTATTTTTATGTACAGGAAATAGCTGTCGTAGCATTCTTTCGGAAGTGCTGTTCAATAGTCGTGCGCCCGAAGGTTGGAAAGCTTATAGCGCAGGGAGTAAACCAACAGGAACGGTTCACCCTTTAACGATAAAGACATTAGAAAATTTAGGTCTTTCAACAGAAGGACTTTCAAGTAAGACAGTTGATGATTGTGAACAATACAAACCTGATGTTGTTATTACTGTCTGTGATCAAGCTGCTCAGGAAGCTTGTCCATTGTATTTAGGTGGTGCAATTAAAGCGCATTGGGGGCTTGCTGACCCATCTCATTTAGATTTACCTGAAGATGAAAAGTTAAAAGCTTTCTTAGTGACTGTAGATCATATCAATAAGCGTTTGGATGCTTTATTTGCATTAGATGTAAATAAACTCACTCGTCCTGAACTTATTGCTGAAATCAATAAAATTTCAAATATCGAGTAAGCTCATGGCTTCAAAACTTTCGTTTTTAGATCGTAACCTAACGCTATGGATTTTTATTGCTATGGCTTTAGGTGTTGGGATAGGTGTATTCATCCCTCAAACATCTGTCACTTTGAATAAGTTAAGTATTGGTTCAGTAAATATTCCTATTGCCATAGGTTTAATTCTGATGATGTATCCACCACTTGCCAAAGTGAATTATGCAACCTTGCCACAAGTATTCAAAGATAAAAGAACGTTGATGCTATCTTTGGTTCAAAATTGGCTCATTGCACCATGTTTAATGTTTGTATTGGCAATTATTTTTCTACATTCATATCCTGAATACATGACTGGACTAATTCTGATTGGTCTAGCTCGATGTATTGCAATGGTATTGGTATGGAATGGATTGGCATGTGGTGACAACCAATATGTTGCAGCATTGGTTGCATTTAACAGTATTTTCCAAATTCTTTTCTTCAGTACCTATGCATGGCTATTCCTAACCTATTTACCTCCGTTTTTTGGGGTTGAAGCCCATGTTGTAAATGTGAGTTTTTGGACAATTACCCATGCTGTTCTTGTCTATTTGGGTATTCCTTTCTTACTCGGCTTCTTAACTCGATTTATTTTGGTGAAACAAAAAGGTTTGGATTGGTATCAAACAAAGTTCCTCCCAAAGATCAGCCCAATTAGCCTTATTGCGCTCTTATTTACGATTGTAGCGATGTTTAGCCTGAAAGGTGGTGAAGTAGTCAGTCTACCCTTAGATGTACTTAAAATCGCAATTCCTTTGATTATTTACTTTGTTGTGATGTTCTTCATCAGTTTCTTTATGAGCAAATGGATGGGGAATGATTATCCTAAGACTACGGCTATTTCATTTACCGCAGCAGGTAATAACTTTGAACTTGCTCTTGCTGTTGCAATCGCAACTTTTGGTTTAGCTTCACCTGTGGCTTTTACAACAGTGATTGGACCATTAGTTGAAGTACCTGTACTCATTAGCTTAGTTAGTGTTTCTCTATGGTTGAGAAAGAAATATTTTTAAAGGTGTAAATTCAAATGACTCTCCCAAATGTAGATTTAAATCTTCTTGAACAACCGACTTTAGAAAAAGTCCAAGCGAAAGAAATTGAACATGCGCCACGAATTTTACTGCTTTATGGTTCAAATCGTGAGCGTTCTTTCAGTCGGTTAGCTGTTCAGGAAGCAGGTCGAATTTTGGAGCACTTTGGCGCAGAGGTGAAAATCTTTCATCCGAAAGGTTTACCTCTTCCCGAAGATGCCGATATGGAACATCCAAAGGTTAAAGAACTTCATGAATTACTTGCATGGTCTGAAGGCATGGTGTGGTGTTCACCTGAACGTCATGGTTCGATGAGTTCAATTTTTAAATCTCAAATTGATTGGATTCCTTTAGCGGCAGGTGCAATTCGTGCTACGCAAGGTAAAACCCTTGCTGTTATGCAGCTATGTGGCGGTTCTCAATCATTCAATACAGTCAATCAACTCCGCATTCTTGGGCGATGGATGCGCATGATCACCATTCCAAACCAATCTTCAATTCCAAAAGCATTTTTAGAATTTGATGAAAATGATCGTATGAAGCCATCTTCTTACTACACCCGTATTGTTGATGTGATGGAAGAACTGTATAAATTCACGTTGTTGACTAGAGGGCAATCAACATATTTAACTGATCGTTATTCTGAGCGTGTGGAAAGTGCCGAAGAACTGTCAAAACGTGTAAATCAAAAATCTATTTAAAGTGAAAAATCAGGTACATTGAGAAACGTGTACCTGATCTTCAATTCCACTATTCACTAGGTTTCTCATCTTCTTTTTTCTTAACCAAATCCCAAATTGAAAAATCAGGCTTAGCTTTATCAGAATGTTCAGCAGGGTTTACTTTAAATGCTTCAAGATTGATTTCTAAAAGTTTTAATTTAAGCTCCTCTGAACCAGTAACTCCTAACTTTTCAAGCTCTTGAATTTCTGTTTTGTACCGTTCATAAGATTTAGCCAATGCTTCTTTATGAGAATATTCTTGCTCTAATTTAGAAAAACGATTTAAATTTATATTCGCAATTGTTGCAATCCAAATCAAAGGTGCGTTGATCAATAATTTGAATAAGAATGTATCCCACTTCATGTTCAAAAAATCTGATTTATCAAACAAATAAAAATTAAATCCAAAAATTGCCAATACAACTAATACAAATACAATAATACTGATGAATTGTCCTTTTTTGGCTTCTTGTCCTTTTACAACAAAACCACCTGCAAGCCCTGCTTCACTTGATAATCCAATAACTGATTTTGCTCGCTCCTCAACATTTTTTAAATTTTCTAACCTTTTATCCAAATCTTCACTTAACGCAGTAATGTTTTTTTCTTCATTACCATAAATTTTGTCATAAAAATTTTGAACTCTCGATAACTGAAAATTTATCTGCTCATTTTTACTTTTATTGTCAGGATCATCAGAAATAAATAAATCGTCGTAGTATGCAACTAACTCATTAATTTTTCTTTCGTATTCTTTAACTTTCGTTTCATCATTATCATTTAGTTCATCAAAAAATTTGTCATATTGATCTAAAATTTTATCAATTACATAATTTACTCGATCAACTTTAGAAGTATCCTCACCATTTCGATCAAATAATTGACTGTAAGCTGTGTGAATTTTTTCGGACTCAACTTCCAAAATATCTAAATTATCTTCATTGGTTACTTCTAATATACGAGAATAAATAGAACTACCATTTTCATCATTAGCTAAAACAGATTGAATTTTTTCAATAGCAATTAGAGACTCATCTAATTTGGCTTTTAGTTGAGATAACTCATTTGTTTTATTAATTAAACTTTGTTGGTGAGTTTTAATCTTATCTAATTCACCTTGTAAAAGTGAACTAACAGTATGCCGATTATCCGTTAAATCTCTTAAGTCAGACCGGCTTTGTTGCACAAACCTAGCCTATAAGGTTTATTCAGTCCTATAATTTCAAAATGATCAAATCTTTATTTAGACTCTCTTTACGCATGGTCACAGGTTTTGTTCAAAGTCTGATTAAACTTTGTGGATTAAATTGGACCGCACCAGATTACAGTACGCTTTGT
>CABFOG010000644.1_pt1 | contig 9987 bp, 9 predicted proteins | sample 3522001 | NCBI WGS metagenome assembly CABFOG01 (sample SAMEA5312485, study PRJEB27640) | indoor metagenome | biome: indoor environment; feature: controlled; material: polymer antistatic dissipative epoxy resin | place: Italy | collected 2014-05-27
TGTCCATGTGACTGAGCGGTTTGATGTTGCTGATGTTGTTCTTGTGGTGCTGCTAGTGCAGGCAGGGCAATCAATGCGGTTGAGATAGATAAAACTGCTGCTTTTATAAAGGTATTCATGAGCTTCACTTTGGGTTGTCTTGAGCGGATAGATGCATCATAGAGTGAAGTGTTTGATTGATCGTGAATGAAGTGTTGTAAAATTATCAAAATAAAGAAGAAATCATGAAGATCGAACCGATTCGAGTGTCATTACTCATTTAAAAAAATAAAAATATAAGCAGCCGTTAAATTCGACTGCTTATAAACAGCTTCAGGCTTATTTGGCCAATTCGGCATTGATGGCATCGACAATACGCGGATCATTGGCCGTAATGTCTGGTGCAAAACGCGCAACCACTTCGCCATTTTTATTGATTAAGAATTTCTCAAAGTTCCACAGCACTTCAGGTGGTTCGTTCGGTGTTAAACCATAGTCCACCAAGTCTTTCCACCAAGGGCCTTCACCAATGCGTTCAGGCACCGCTTGGGTGAGCGTTTCATATAACGGATGCTTATCATCCCCAGCAACCGAGATTTTTGAAAAAAGCGGGAAATCCACTTGATAGTTTAAAGAGCAGAATTCTTGAATTTCAGCGTCTGAACCCGGTTCTTGTGCCAAGAAATTGTTGGCAGGAAAACCTAGAATCTCTAAACCCTGTGATTTTTTGTCTTGATAGAGTTTTTCTAAACCTTCGTACTGCGGTGTGAGGCCACATTTAGATGCCACATTCACCACCAAGAGAACTTTACCTTGGTATTGGTTTAAGTTGATGTCTTCGCCCTGAATGGATTTGACTGGAATATTATAAATCGAAGTGCTCATTTGCGTGTCCTTATACGATGTGCATTTTATTGTGTTGGAAGCGTTCGACAAAGTCACGCCCATTTGCGGATTGATCGCAACAAAAAAGCAAGCCGAGGCTTGCTTTAAAGAGTAGGGAGGTCATTAAGACGCTGGAGCCGCTTTGACTTTCGCTTCCAAAGCCGTTACGTCAGCAATGATCGATTTCTGCAATTCAGTGGCTTTGTTTTGAAGTTCGGTGATTTTCGCGCTATCTGGCGTTGTTTTTGTACTTTCTTTGGTGAGCTCGACACCCAGATCATTGGCGTCCTGCATTTTTTCACGTAAAGCATCTACTTCAGCACTTTTTAAGGTTAAGGCATCTAATTCATCATTAAATTGCTTCACATAGGTTTCTGTTTTTTCAACCATATTTTTAATTTGAGCGGGATCCTTTTTCTCTAAGGTTGCACTCACTTCTTTTTGAAATGCGGCGGCTTCTTGAGCTTTGGCATTCGATAGCGTTTGTACGGCTAACAAATCGGCTTGAATATCGGCAATATTGTTATTGCTATGATTAGCAACGATAGTGGTTGCTTCGGTTGAGGTCGCTTCAGATGCAGACGTCGTTTGTTCAACGGCTGGCTCAGTTCCTTTTTTTTCGCACGCAGCCAAAGTAAGTGTGGCCATACAAACTGTGGTTAAAAGTAACTTTTTCATAACGACATCCTTCTATCGGGAAATATGTTTTTGTAGGCCAAAGTCTATAAGAGCAATGACCAATCAATTAAAAAATACGTTCGCTAGAACAGCATCAATACGATGCAGAGATCGTTGACATTGTTCTATGGTGTTTTTGTAGAGTGAAGCTGCTGAAATGCATCAATTTATTGAAATGTATAGTTTTGCATCATCTTAATATTATGTTTTTTATGAATTTTATATTTTAAGATAAATGTATCAATTATGTGTGATACCCAAATGATATTCGAATAAATCATAAAAATGTTTTACCATTCATTTAAATTTTGCAAACAAAAGCTAAACGGGAAAAAGAATGAGTACCACAACACAACGTATGTATTGGGCTTTGAGTCTCCCTATCATTGCCGTACTCATTTGGTCGATCAATATTGTCGTTACGCGTTATGTAGCTGATTTCATTTCGCCAGTCAGTATTAGTTTTTATCGGTGGTTCTTTGCCTTCATTCTGTTAACGCCTTTTGTCGTGCGACCTTTATGTCGGCAGTGGGCATTAATCCGAGCGCATTTGGGTCAGTTGGCAGTGCTAAGTGCATTTGGTCTGGTGTTGTATCAGGGCTTAGCCTACACCGCAGCGCACTATACGACCGCGACCAATATGGGACTGATTAATGCCTTTATTCCGATCTTTACCATTTTTGTTTCACTGCTGATCTTAAAAGATATTCCAAATCGTTTTGCGATGATTGGTAGTATTTTATCTTTTGCAGGTTTGGTGTATATCATTGGGCAGGGCAATCTTGCAGGCTTAGTTCAATCGGGTGGGCATTTGGGTGATGTCCTGATGGTGGTTGCGGTATTCTTCTATGCCTTTTATGGGGTGTTTTTGAAAAAGTGGCAATTGCAAATTCCCTTAATGTTGAGCCTTTATGTGCAGATCTTTTTTGCACTGCTTTACCATTTACCTTTTATTGCCTATTTCAGTCTCGATTCAATCAATAGTCAAAATGCGGCAAGTGTTATGTATGCCAGCATTTTCCCTTCGTTAGTTGCCCCTTTACTATGGATGTTGGCCATTACCCATTTAGGGCCGAATCGAACCAGTATTTTCATGAACTTGATGCCAGTCTTTACCGCAGTGATTGCCTATGTCTGGTTGAAAGAGGCGTGGACGGTTTATCATACAGTCGGTGGTGTGGTCATTATCTGTGGTATTTTACTGGCACAGCGTAAAACAGCGTTAAAAACGGCACCTTTAGCAAACTCGATGGATTGATTTTGGTTAAAAATAGATCATTTAAATTCTTTTTTTAATAGAATAATTCATTAATAAGTTAATTTATTAATGCTATTTTAGATAATGAATGTACTTAATGTATGCAAAAGCTGATTAAAAATAGGTAGATAATTTGAATTATAATTTAATTATCTCCATTAATCAGCGTTTTAACGCTGTTTTTAATATAAAAAATCTATTTGTTTAGAAAAGCAATTTGCTACATAATACGCGCACTGCAAACTTAGGCCAATGTCAAAACGGGCATTAAGTGTTTGCTCATCAGTTTTCAGACCCTCTGGATGTGATTACACATCCTTTTTTATGCTCAGCCATCCCTATATGGCTGAGCTTTTTTTTATCTATTTTTCAGTAAAAATCCTGAGAAAGAGCACGCTTTTAAGCACGAACCACTGCGCCAGTTTCGGCATCGAGTATGCGACTCGCTTCTTGGCTCAAGCCTAGATCACCATTCAGATAATTCACTTGTTGTGCAAAGTAGTGATTGGCATCTTGTAGTGAACGAGCAGGTGGCAATCCAGCGGGGTTGGCACTGGTGGAGACAATAAAGCCTTGAAAAGCATTGCAAAGCGCCACACAAATCGGATGTGTGGTTACCCGTACAGCAACTTTAGGGTGATTGCCTTTAATCCATTTCGGAATGTGTTCATTTGCAGGTAACAACCACGTGGTTGCGCGTTCTGATGGACTGCTATCGCTCCAGCTGTCGATCACTTGTTGACGGATGTGGGGATCTAAATGTTCTAAAAGCGGTTCAACTTGAGCAATTTGCCCAGCCAGTAAAATTACCCCTTTTTCAATCGGGCGTTGCTTAATCTGCAAAATATCTAGAAAGGCCTGTTCGTTATACGGATCACAGCCTAAACCCCATACTGCTTCTGTTGGATATGCTAAAACTTGACCTTGTTTTAAACATTGCGCCGCTTCAGTCACAGAGGTGGTAATCATTACACTTTGTACCTTTTATTGATTCATAAAGGGTTATTGTGAACCTTATTGGCTGGAACGGCAACGCAGATAATTGCCAGCTTGTTGTTGTGCAAGCCCCAAAATTTCCAGTTCCATTAACTGGCTGGTGAGTGTGGCAATATCGGTGTTAAGTTTGAAATTAAGTTGATCCATATTTTGTCCAACCCAATCCAGTTGATTATAAAGTTCGAGTAAATCAGATGGGATCTCAATACTAGCACTTGGGGTGGTTTCTTGTGACTGGGATTGGCTATGCCATTGAGTGGGGAGTGCCAAGTCTTCAATGATTTGCTCAGGATGATCGACCAAAATCGCCCCTTCTCGGATCAGTTGATGACAACCTTGATGGTGTTCGCTGTAAATATGACCGGGAATCGCAAAAATGATTTTCCCTTGTTCTGCAGCTCTTTGGGCGGTTCCTAGAGAGCCACTTTTGAGTGCGGCTTCTGCAACCACAACCCCTAAACTCAATGCACTGACGATGCGGTTCCGCCGTGGAAAATTATGCTGTAAAGGCGGTGTATGTGGTAAAAATTCAGTAATAATACAGCCATTATTTTCTAATATTTGCGTACGCAGGGCTTGATGTTGGGAAGGGTAAGTGAGATTTAAGCCTGTGCCCATCACTGCAATGGTACGTTGATATTTTAAGCCGCCCTGATGCGCCGCAGCATCAATGCCTTCAGCTAAACCACTGCAAATATAAAAGCCTTTTTCGGCGAGGTAATAGGCAAAGTCATAAGCCACTTGTTTGCCGTGTGGACTGGGTTTTCGACTGCCGACGATAGCAACTTGAGGTTGTAATAGGCTTTGTGGATTACCCTGACCAAATAAAATCGGTGGCCGGTCAGAATAGGGCTGCAGCTGCGAGGGATAATGACTTTCACTATCAAGCAAAATAAAATCACAGCTGGCTTGGACGTCATGCAGTAAAGTTTGTAATTTGATTTGGCCAGCAGGTGTTTGGATTTCTGCGACACGTTGTAGATGGCTTTTGTGTAAGCCAAGACTTGGCCAGATCTGAAGATTGGAGGCAGCAACAGCTTTTGTGCTTGTGCCAAAATGCTGCTGTAGTTTTTGAAAGCTCGATAAAGAATGCTGAACTAAATACCACAGGGTGATTGTTGCAATCTGTTCATGTGATAAAGAGTTCAGCATATATACACCTTAAGGCAACGGATTATTCATCCACGACAGAGGGAGAAATTTTCGCGCCCAAGTTCATTGGTAGTTCGCTGTCGAGCACATAAGCATAGCTGACACGGTCAAAGGTTTTAAAGACCATGATGTTGCCGATCCGCTCCGTTGGAAGGGTCAGTTTTTCATTGGTTTTCGGATCACGAATTTCTTGACCTTTTTGACTAACCGAGAACACATAACCCGATTGAACGCCATCCACTGTGCCACGGTCAATGGTTACAACTGAATGCTTCGCAGCTAGACCAATCGAACCTTGAACACGAATCACTTGTCCACCCCCAGTCACATCTTGTGCATGTGTTGGGTAGAACAAGGTTGGAAGCATGGCGTCGTATTCAGGTAGTACGCGATAACCACGACGTACTTCAGAATTATACGAATCTGTGATTTCTAGAGTGGACATGTCATTTTCACCACGAATGGCAATGGCTGAAGCAACCTGAGTCAATTCTAGACCTAGATTTTGTTTTTTGCCCTCTGCATCCGTCACAATGTACGGTTCGCCTTCACGGTAAATCGCGTAGCGTTGACCGACTTCAATGCCTTGGCCACGTGCATAAACGGTTTGACCTTTACCTGCAATCACACGCTGATCGGCAGCACCAACGATATACGGTGTACCTTCCAAAGATTCCTCTGAAAGAATAGTGCTGTGTTCAAGCCAGTTTTTAATGTATTCCAGTGGAATGACAGGAATGGCATTGTTTAAAGACTCAACGCGTGCTTGAGGTTGAAGTTTAGTGCCGCCTGTATAACGACGAATAATCCCTTCACAGCCATCACCTTCATCTTTACCAATAATTGGACGGCCTTCATGAGTACACATCAGTAAACGGTCACCTGGGAAAATCCAATGCGGATTTTTGACGTGTCTATTGCTGGCCCAAATTTCAGGCCAACGCACAGGATTGTTTAGGAAACGTTTAGAAATATCCCACAGGGTATCGCCTTTTTTCACCACATAAACATTCGGTGCATTGGCTTTTAAAGCAGGTGGATTGTAATTTCGTGTAGGCGCCGCTTGAGCTGTTGAAATGACGCCTGCGCCAACACTTACGCAAACCGCAAGTGCTAACATGTGTTGCTTAAACCCCAAGGCACTAAAAGATGGCATGCCCATAAAAACCTTTTTCATTATCATAATTCCTAAAATTATGTATGTAGTTGCGTTATAATAACGATATTACACACATTTTTTTGATCAAGCATTCCCTTCATTTGGTTTTTTGATCAATGGCATAATTGAGGACGCAGTATGGCCTTATTACCTATTTTAAGTTTTCCTGATCCCCGTCTTCGTACCATTGCAGAACCCGTCGAAGAAGTTACTGATGAAATTCGTCAGCTGGCTGCAGATATGTTTGAAACCATGTATGAAGCGCCAGGCATTGGACTTGCCGCGACACAAGTTGATCGCCATATTCAGCTGATTGTCATGGACTTATCTGAACATAAAGATCAACCTTTGGTATTCATTAACCCCAAAGTTACCCCATTGACTGAAGAAACGCAGCCCTATGAAGAAGGCTGCCTATCAGTTCCCCAAATATACGACAAAGTTGAGCGCCCGTCACGCGTAAAGATCGAAGCAATTAACCTTGAAGGTCAAGCATTTGAGATCGAAGCTGACGAACTTCTCGCTGTTTGCATTCAACATGAAATGGATCACTTAAATGGCAAATTGTTCGTCGACTATTTGTCACCACTGAAGCGTCAACGTGCACGTGAGAAAGTGGAAAAATTGACCCGTCAGCGCCAAAAAGACAAAGTGGCTGTGAAACGCGGTTAAGTTTTTTTGCTTAAAAATCATCTTTAAAGTGAGCCCAATTTCGATTGGGCTTTGTTATACTGGCCGCGTTCTCAATTCGGATGGAATGGATTGTTTTTTAGAGCTGCGTTGCTACTGTCTTGTGTAGCCGTGTTTTTACAGATTGCTGTTTTTTTACAGCCTTTACTACCGACGCAATATCAAATTGCACCGGTCTGTGAAACTATTTCGCGTGCGCTTTTACTCAAACCAGTTGAACATCTCAGTTCTCATGCTGAAAAGCATTCCACACATCATCATGAAATGCAGGCTCAGCATGAACTCAGTTCACAACCTGCTGAACACAATCATCATGATGCAAGTCATCAATGCCAATACTGTACGGTATATGGCAATCTCGTGTTGCCGCCTGATTTAGAGTTAAAAGCGGTACTTGACCGTATTCAAGTCCGTTTAATTGCATTCCAAAAAGCCTTTGCGCATGTTTGGTTTGCACTGCAACAACTCTTCTTACTGCCTCAAGGGCGAGCACCGCCACTGTTTGTATAAACCTAGACATATTTTTCGGGTCTTAACGGACTCTAGCCTAGTTGTATTTATAAATTCAGTGAGAATAAAAATGGCTCAGCCTACATTCTTTTTACAGCCTCTTGCGGCTGCGATTTCCCTTGCTTGTTTTTCTACAGTGAGTTTTGCTGCTCAACAGGAGCATTCTACGACACGTCTAGCGCCGATCGTGGTAAATGCACAATTAGATCATGACGCGAATGGTTTAATTCTTTATGCCGATCCAAAGCAGCCGATTCAGCCTGTTCCTGCAACAGATGGCGCAGATTATTTACAAAGTATTCCGGGTTTTAGTTCAATTAAAAGCGGTGGAACCAACGGAGATGTAACCTTCCGAGGCATGTTCGGATCACGGATTAAAATTTTATCTGATGGCACTGAAAACTTAGGCGCATGTCCAGCACGTATGGACGCACCGACGTCTTATATTCAACCTGAAAGTTATGATCGTATTTCTGTAGTGAAAGGCCCACAAACAGTTCAATATGCAAATACAGGTTCGGCAGCAACTGTTATTTTCGAACGGAAAAAGCCGCAATTATCCAATGATAAAAACTATCTTGGGCAAGCCAGTGTTTTAATCGGTTCGTTTGGTCGTCTAGATCATAATATTGAAACAGCGGTAGGGGACGATAAAAAATATATTCGTCTAAATGCCAATCGTTCTGAATCGAATAGTTATGAAGATGGCGATGGCAATACGGTTCCATCTGCTTGGAAACGTTGGAATACAGATTTAGCACTAGGCTGGACACCCGATGAAGACACTTGGATTGAACTTACAGGTGGAAAAGCAGATGGTGAAGCCGAATATGCTGGTCGTAGCATGGATGGTTCACAGTTTGCTCGTGAAAGTTTGGGTTTAAGATTTGAAAAGAAAAATCTAACCGATGTGATTAAAAAGGTCGAAGGGCAAATTAACTATAGCTATAACGATCATGTGATGGATAATTTTAGCTTACGCACACCACCCATGACTCACGATATGACAACGCATCAGATGGTATCGAATCCATCTGAAATGCAAGTTACACGCCGTACGTTGAATTCACGTTTAGCGATGACCAGTGAATGGGATAAATTAAGTGTGATCACTGGAATTGATTCTCAGCAAAATCATCATGCTGGAAGTATGAAATCTATGATGATGAATATGCCATTAGCCACCAATATGAAGTTTCATTCTTATGGTGCTTTTGGCGAACTTACTTACCAATTTAACGATGCCTATAAATTGGTTACTGGCGCACGAATTGACCAAGTTAAAATTGATGCCTTAAAACTGAATGATGAACGTAAAGAAACGCTACCGAGTGCATTTATTCGTTTGGAAAATCAGTATCCTGAGCTTAATGCCAAATCTTATATTGGTTTAGGCTATGTAGAACGTGTTCCTGATTATTGGGAGTTATTCAGCACAGCACATGGCAACACAGGGATGTCTAAGCCGACATTTAATGATCTGGATACTGAAAAAACCTTACAATTAGATATGGGTTATCAACAAGAACATGGTGCATTGAATACATGGGTTTCTGCCTATGCAGGCTTGGTGAATGACTTCATTTTATTGAGTTATCATAATCATCCAACCACTGGAATGGGTGGGCATAGTCATGGTTCTTCTTTTAGTGCGGGTGCTAAGAATGTGGATGCCGTGATTGCAGGTGCTGAAGCAGGAATTGGCTATCAATTTACCGATGCGATTCAAGCAGATATCAGTACTATGTATGCATGGGGTGAGATCTCTGATAATAATGATCCATTGCCTCAAATTGCACCCTTGGAAGGGCGTTTCAATTTAAGATATGTGCAAGACAAATATTCTCTAGGTCTATTGTGGCGTGCAGTGGCTAAACAAGATCGTATTAACCTAAATAAAGGTAATATTGTCGGTTATGACATTGGTGAGAGCAAAGGTTTTAGCACACTTGCATTAAATGCGACGTATAAGGTAATGAATGATGTTGATTTTGCTGTAGGCATAGACAATGTCCTCGATAAAACCTATACAGAACATTTGAATAAGTTAGGTGTTGGCGTTGATGGCCAAGTGGGGACTGAACAATTTAACAATACAGGTCGCAATTATTGGGCTCGAATCAGCATGAAGTTCTAAATATATTGAGAAGATCGGAAGCAGCCATTCTAGAAATAGAATGGCTGTTTTGGGTTCTAAGATAGAAATTGACTGAGAAAACAGCATTGTGGGTGGATATTCACCATAAAAAGTAGAAAGAAACAGCGATTTAAATAAAATATTTAAATATTATTTCGAGACATTTTTATTTAAATGAATTAAAACAATATTTTAAGTTTAATTTGTGCGAGTGTGATGGTTTGGTTTATGGCGCTAGTTAGGAAGTGGATAAATTTATAAAAAAATATTTTATATAAATAACAGTTACTTATGTTTTTATGAGTTTGAAAAATAAACATGCAAAAATATTTATTTAGAAAAGGTGTTGCAAGGGATGTGAAATACTGTAGAATGCACATCCATCGGCGGTGATGTTGATTAAAACTTGTTGAGAAACAAGGATTTAGCCCAAGCGGTAGAATCTGGAAGTCTTGAATAAGTTTAAAAATAATTAACAAAACCAGTTGACTTCTTCTTGAAAGAGAGTAGTATAGCCGACCTAGCTTGCTGATGACGAATCAG
>CABFOG010000481.1_pt1 | contig 9766 bp, 9 predicted proteins | sample 3522001 | NCBI WGS metagenome assembly CABFOG01 (sample SAMEA5312485, study PRJEB27640) | indoor metagenome | biome: indoor environment; feature: controlled; material: polymer antistatic dissipative epoxy resin | place: Italy | collected 2014-05-27
TGGCTACAGCGAATGCTAGATGATGGACAAGCCCATTACGATGATTTAGCCCAACAAGCCCGTATCCGGTTAATAAATCTAGCTCCCTGATCTAATAAATATACAAGGTCATCAAATTGATGACCTTAGCCCCTTATACCCATAAAAAGGTAAACCCATGCATAAAGATATTTCAATTTGGATGCCAATTTATATTGGCGACTTACAGGCAAAATTCGCACGAATGACTGTAGAACAAATCGGTGCAACACTGCTGTTAATGATGGATTTCTGGAAAAATGGTGCTATTCCTCATGACCTAGCGACTGTATGTAGTTGTGTCTGTACAATATAGTTGTAAACTAATGACTTAATAAAATCAATGATTTAAAAATTTCACACATTCCAATTTTTACATTAAAGTCTTAAACTTAGTTTAAGACTTTAATTTTCCATTTAACAATATAGTTGTAAACTAAAAATGCCTACTTGATCAGAGACCAATCTTCTTTTCCAACTTTGCTAAAAGCTTTAGTTCTTTAGGCTGTAAAGAATTCTGTTGATCAAGTAGTCTACCCCACATAACAATATCTGATTGTATACTGGCACAGATCCAAGCATTAGGGCTAGTGTCATTTTTCCGAATTACTTTAAAGCCCATATGTAGTGCTGCACAAATAAAGGCTCCATTTGACACATATGCATTATCAAAGTGGTTCAATTGACGGTGATAGTATTCAACGCTATGTTTAAATGTATAACTACCTAGATTGTAGCGAGTAGCTTTTATTTTTTTCAGATGCTGTAGATACATACAGCATCGCTGGCATTCATCAAGCGCTTTTTTTAGACTTTCTCTATTCTTTTTAAAATTTTGAAGATATTCAGCTTTAGAGTCCTGAAACGTATACCGTTTATAAAAAGATTCATGGTATGAGTCAGAGTGGCCAAAGCCGTTATAGTCTAGTAGAGGTTCTTGCTCCAGAATTCTTTCAATATCAGCCAATGTAATTAAATGATTTAAAGAGTCTGATTTTTTTTGAAGTTGCGCCATTGCTAAAGCCCATGGCTTATTCACTTCTTTGAAAGAAATTACATCAAGTGCATCAGTTTGTGTTTTTGCTTGTTCACTTTTGACAAGTTCTTTGGCACGTTTTTTTGCTCTCTGAACAGATAATCCTGATGGGAAAACTAAGTTTTGCATAAGTGCTAACCTTATAGCTCGCCATTTTCATTGTGCAGCCCACATCACCCTTATGGCATACAATAAGGATAGGAATATTCATCTCAAGACAAGAAATATACATTATCGCAAGGGGATATTCGCCAACTCAACTAAAATTGAGCGGTGGACTGACTAGCATAGTATCGATGCTTGATATCAAATTAATGTCCAAATAAGTAAATGTCAAAATATTTTTAGTACGGAATAAAAAAGAGCTCTTTTTAGATATGAAATTTTTTTTAAGTTTTTAATTTTTATTCAACTTTAGGTAGGGCGTGTATAGACTATGAAAGTAGTATCATTGCTTTTACAGCCTAGAGAATAGGTAAAAAAAGCTTGACCTATCCCAGAAGTTGAACAAGATTTCTCACATCTTCATTACGTGGAAATTCTTGAGATAAAATATTTGCAATACTTTTTGGATATTTATGAATTTTACCTTGAGATGCTACATTAATTGCATGAACCCATTGATCGTAAATGGTGCCGTTAGTAACTAGATCACTAGCATTTCCACCAGCTCTTAGCCATATAGTTTTTAATCTGTCAGCAAAAAGCTCCGCACATAGCTCTATAATTATTTCATTAATTTCATGGTGAGAGATAATCGTATTTCTTGTAGGAAAGCTTCTGGCCTCAAATAGTTTTAACTTAAGTCTTTCTGTCTTAGATAATAAGGCCTTAATATGTGGAATAGTTTCCTTAAATGTCTTGTCTCCACTCTTATAAGAAGAATAGATATCTTTTGCAATGTTTTTCCATTTGTTTTGGCTAATTATAATACCAATCATACTTGCCTGAATTTTCCAACTTCCATGGCTAAGTAGATATCTTGCAATTTCCTCATTTATAGAGCGCCATTGGATTAGTTGTATAATCGTATTTAAGGGTAAGGAGCTTTTTTGTTGAGCAAGTTGAATAATTTTTTGACTAAGTAATGATTCTGGTTGGCTAATATTTTTAACTGCTAGTAGAGTCAATATTTTTTCAGCTACAGAATGAAGTATTAAATTTTTTTGAGGGTTTTCAATATGTGACCATATTAAAGCTCTATTATCATAGTTTAAAAAAATATTAGAGATCTCGTCATCTATATGTAAAGTTTGAATTATTTTATTGAAAATTTTTTCTGGATTATTATTGCTAATAATTTTACTTAAAATATAGAGAATATAATATTCTTTTGTTTCTTTAGTTGGAAGAATTCTATTGTCGATGTCAAGACAGTTAAGCCATACTTTAAGCCAAATGTAATCCCCTAGGTCAATATTGTTTAATATTTTTTTATCTAATAAAATTCTATTTGTTACAAATTTTAAAATGCTGGTATTTTTATATTCAATGATAGCGTAAATTATCTCTGAATTAGGATAATTATCTACCAAGGTTTGTAAGCTCTGTGTGTTATTGAAAGTTAATTGATGTGTAAGAGATTCTTTAGCATCATAAAAGTATCCTGTGGCTAATGCATGTGCATGATACCAATTATTTTTCTTGCAAAAATCTAAGAAGTTTTTAGTAATATTTTCTTCTGAAAATTGAGAATTATCACACAACTTAACTTCAAAGGATTTTTTATCAGTAAGAATATTTTCTATAATTTGTGAAATGATAGGATTGGATAATAGTGATAAATATTCTGACGCTAACTCATTGGTTTTATTTATATTGTGACTAAATCCAGCTAAAACTATTTCACTCCACCATTTATAAGACTTTTCTTCACTGGCTGTTTTAAGGATAATTTCAATTTTTTCTAGATTGAAATTATTGCTTATACTTGAGATCATCCAATTGTATATATCAATGTTGTAGTTTAGGGGTAAAGGTATATTGGCAAGAGTAAACAATTGATCAATATCTAAATTATTTATATCTTTATTTATAAAATCTGTAGCTTCCTCTACTAATTTTATGATTAGTGGATTTTCATCCTTACCTGTTGATAAACTAGCTCTTAATAGTTTAATAGAGTTTGGTATGTTCGGATTTTTTTTGTACTCCTGATAATTATTTATTATTTTCTCTACAATTCTTAATTCATTTAAGTTGTTATAGTTACAAATTAGTTCTTTAAAAAATAAAAAACCTTCACTTTGTTTGTTCAGTAGAAATTCTGAAATGTTTTTTCTGTTTGGTATACTATGACTTTTAACTTTACTAAATCTATCTGTCCAAGAAAGCTCATAGTTACCTAATACACAGTATAATATTGGGTTTAACAAAGATGTTGTATCCTGCTCTTTAAATACACAATGCAGAGATAAGTTTTGACGTGCTTTTGGCCATAAAGACTTCCATAAAAAACTCATAATATTGGGCCATTGCTCAAAATTGTTCGTTAAACATACAGAGTTTGAGTCTATTAATGTATTTAAAATAGTTAAACATTCATCATGGGGTAAAGAAAAATTTAAGATATTTTTACCCATTAATTGATTGAGTACCGTATCAATTTCTTCTTGTTCCAGTAGATGAGTGATGGGCCAGATTGCGACGTTACTTTTTACTGAGCCAGATCTTGTTTGCTTTAAATCTGGTGTTGTATACCAAATAGCGAAATAGGTATCTATAGTTCCACAATTAAGGGTATATTCCCAGCTTGAAGGTTGGCTGGGGAGGATATCTGTTAGACTAACTAATTCTATAGGAAATTCAATATCAGTTTCAGATATTAGTTTATGACCTCGAGAAGTATATCCAAATACTAAATACTTAGGCCAAGCCATTTTATCCATTATTATTAACCATAAATCCAAACTATAGGTGAGGTTAAATCAGCACTTCTTTCAGGATTATCTGGAGAAATAATCCATCCCTGATTTTCAGGACCATTATCTACAAAAGTATTTTGTGATCTTTTATCTAAAGCTCTGCCTAGTGAAGATAAACCCCATATAGAGATTCTATCTTGTTCCCAATTAGAATGTAAAAATTGATTTAATAATGGTAATTCTTTTTCAAAAATTTCTTTAGGTGTAGTAGTGCTAGTTGAGTTAGATATCTGATCATAACAAGATAAGACAATTGCAAGTTTAGGTTTTGAAATTCTTTTACTTCTTTTCAAATTACAAACATGAAGTATGATTTGAAATAGTTCAATCCACCAAATGTTAGCATCAACACTATCTGTTTCCTCTTGTTTTGTCTTTCCTTTTTTTATTACATCTCGATTTGTTAATAGATCCTCAATTTTATGTTTATATTTAGTTTCATCATTCAGGCGAATAAATACCATCCAACCATTTGCATTGATTAAAGTTTCGGCCCATTTTTCATTTACTGATCTACTTTCAAAAATATGGGTCAACTGTTCACCAGCATAATCGAACCAAGTAAGATCTACTTCTTTTTCATTTTTTATGACTAAAGGTAATGATACATTCGCAAACTGAGAAGATGTTGTTCTTTGAGGATTATTACCTTCAGCTAATCTTTCTAGAGCTTCTTGAAAGATATCAAGATTTTCTGGAGTATTACGTATAGCAATTTGTTGCTCTACGCCTCGAGTTAATCTTCCATATAGTTGAGCTGAATAAACAGTTTTACCGCTATTTGGCTTTCCTAATACCATAATAGAATTAGTTTTATCCATGGCTTCCTCTAAAAGACTCAAATATAGAATTACCAATAATATGATCAGTGATTTCTGTATGTTCTACTGAAATATTTGAAATTAATTCATTAATTATAGTAAACATTTCATCTGGTTGTGTTATTGAACAAGAATGGTTAGACGTTGAGCAGAAGTTGATTGAGTTAAGATTACGAGTAATTAAATCACGAATAGTTTTCGGGATATTATTGTTTTCTTCAGCTTTAGTCCAAACTAAAGCAATATGTTTTGCATAATGATAGTCTTTTAAACGATCAAAAATACTTGAAATATCATTTCTAGTACTTCCACGGATTCTAGCATCTTTGTGTGAAAGTTTTTCTGAATCAGAAGTTATAATGAGTAAGTCAGAATGAGTTATTACCCAATTAGCACCTTGAGCTAAATTAGGATTAGCTGCCCATTGATTGAACCATTCCCCTGGAGCATCTATAAATATAACATCTCGAATGACATCGTTTTCATTTCTAAAAGATAGATGTAAAAAACCAGGTGTTCTCGCATCCCCCCGTGGTGTGCGAGGAGGAAAGTCTGGTGAGGATAAGGGAGAGGCGAATCTAGAGTTTTTTGCTAGGGCTTCCCATGATTCAAGAGTATAACTTGCCCAAAAATCCCCAAATTTTAATTTTTTACCACTTAAAATCTGTAAATACAGTGAGAGTAGGATTGTAGATTTACCAGCTTCTGCTGGACCTACGATACCAATAATTAAAGGTTTCCTAACATCAGATAATTTTTGTAGACCTTTAAAACCTAGATGTGTTCCACTCCAAAAAACTTTATAAGCAGATTTAGACGTATCCTCCACCAATTGTCCATCGGTCTCATCAGATTTAATAAAATCTTCACAATCAGTCATATGAAGATAGCCTTTTTCACAGCTGATACCATCTGCGATACCACATTCTGGATTATTACATTTATACATTTTTATTCCTAAAATCTATAAACTTGCTCTTGTCTATAAATGGCTTTGGCTAAATCTGGTAAAGAGATTTCTTCAATTTGTATAATGCATTGATTTTTTAAATTTTCTAAATCAATATCAGTTTTAAATGCTGAAATGACAAGATCTCTTATATTCAAGAAATTTTGATTCGAAGAAAGTTCAAGATTATTAAAGATATCTTTAGTCAAAAGCTCCTCTTTACTTTCTCTAATTTTTGTTAGGATATCAATTAATGGATACTTTGTATCATAATTAGCATTTCCTGTTTGATTAATTGATTCAGCTAAAATATAAGTTGAACTAACAGGAGCAGGATATCCTTTAATGAGTTGTAATAAATCGATTGCCATTACTAATGGATTAAGTAAAGGATCGATTTCTCGATAGCTTTTAAAAAAACTTTGTGAATACTTTGCTTCATACCACCAGAGTATATTTAATTGCTCATTTTGATATTCAAAAGGACTTTTTAATGCTGAGGTAACAGAATTTATCTGATCATTCAATTCTTTAAATGTATCTGTAAAATTCTTTGCAACTTTTTCAGCAGAAACTTCAACTTCACCGTCAGCTTGAAAAATTTCAGACTTAAAAGTTTTATTTTTTAATCCTTTAATATCTACACTTTCTGTATAAGTAGAATAAGAATAAATATTAAGTTTTTTGTTCCATTCATCAACTAACTCTTTACTTAGAATTAAATGAGGGTTATGAACAGATAAATATGGCCAAATATCAACTACGTTTAATGCTAACATAGATGCATAGCTATTATTCTTTTCTGCAAGTTTCACACATGCATATAGAACCATTGCTGTAAGTAATCTATGGGGCTTCTCATCAGGATAAATAAAACCAACATTTGTCCAATACTCTTCCAATGTAGAATATGCGGATTGCATTGCCAAGTTTGTCTCAAAAAAAGACTCTTTAATTAAAGAATGAAATCCATCAATTAAGAGATTTGGCTCCATATCATTTGCAAACTTTTCAGCCGCAGCATTTACTTTATCAAAGCGATCATCACTTTCAGTAATTTGTTTATCAATGCAACCAGCTTTATTTAAAGCTTCTAAAAAACTCATACTCATTAGATAATTCCTTTTAATTTATATGTTTGATAAGTGATTGATTTTTAGGAAAATCTATTAAAATGTTTTTAATTAAATTATCAATAGTAACATTTGCCCCATTAGTTGCTTTATGTATCAACTCAAACCAGAGGTCAGAAATATTTGAGATATTAGAAATATCTGAAGGTTTACCGCCTGATTTAACCCAAATACTTCTTATACTATTTACATCATAATATAAAGTTGATAACTCATTAATTAGACCTTTGTTAGATAAGGCAGAAACTTCAGGAATAAGTTCATTTATTTCTTGATTGTCTAGAATTAAATCAGAACAATTTATTAAAAGTTTGATCAAGCATTCAGCTGCGGCTCGCGATGCAAAATGTCTATACGTATCATCTTTAAAAGTATCACCGTAATCTGAAACAGCTTTGGAAATTATGATAGGAATATCTAATATTTCGCCTAAGGCTGCTAATCCACTTGCCTCCATATCTATCCCTAAGACTTTACGCATATCTCGATCAGCTAAGTAATTGAATATATTCTCATCTTCTTTCACAGTACTTCCAGTTGCCATAGGGGCAATATGGAGTGAAAAATCAGGATCATTGGGGAGACCAAAAAGATATTCTTCTTTTAATGTTGCTGCTGCCTTTAAACCTTCATCAGTTAAATTAAATCCCTGTAGTGTAATCCAGTTACGCTTTTTTAAACGTTTAATTACTTCAGAGAAGCTAGGACAATACGTCTTAAATATTTCATTATCAGTTGGTTGGATTCCTTCAAATAGCTGTAAAATAAGCCATCTTTCTTGATAGTCTAATGAGTATAGGGGTCTAAATTTTAACCATTTTTCTTCTTCAAGCTTAAAGCTTTGCATTCTCTGTAAAATTTTAGGATTAGGTCTAAATTGGAGTTGATCTCCTTGAAAACTCTCGACACCTCCAATAACGACTGATTTACCAGCATCATATGACCATAATCTATCGGCAAATATAACGTCACCAAGATGAACTTTTCCTCTTCTTCCTGCACAAATACCCGTCATACAGATGCACTTTATTCTATTTTTTTCTTGTTGTAGTAAAGAGGTGGTTGCAGCAATTGCTTGCTCTCGGCCCATAAAGTTTTGCCAAGTAGCCATTAGAGATAAAGTGCCTGATGCACTTGCTATCTTTGCTTTAGCAACAGTCCATCCATCAACGACCTCTTCTTTCCAAGAGGTTTCACCACCTAATGTTTTTAGTAAGGCATTGTATTCATCGCGTAAGGCACAAATAATAAGTACATCAGTCATATTTAATAATTGTATTGCATGAAATACTAAATCATATAACAAAATCACTTTTCTTAAAACAATATTTATAGTTTTTCTTCGGGAGAAATATGTAACTAACTTTTTGATTATTTTAATAAAAAAATTAAGAATAATATGATTGTCGGACTTCGTTAGTTGATTTGCCGTGCTCTTAAATATTCTTGTTTTTTAAGATAAAGCGGGTTCTAAAGAGATTAAATGTATGGCATAAGTTTAATTAAGAGTGAAAAATCTTTTTAAATTTCTAAAACTGTCAAGGAACCACCAAAGACAGCACCTGTATCAATGAAAAAACAGTTCTGATGCTGAACAGGTTCTTTAACTACGGTATGTCCCAAATAGATCTCGTCGATACCTGTCACAGTTTTATAGGCAGGATTATATTTACTAAATCGAACACGTCCTCGGTGCCACAGCGCAATTTGTATAGCTGACTGTTCACCTTTAATGAAGTAGTTATTTTTGAGAACCTCTCGTTTGAATTCCTCCCAGTCATTGATATGTATATCAGCATGCACAAAGCCATAAATTTTTTGGTTATGCTGGATTTCAAGAATGATTGGTAAATTACGGCATTGCTCAACAATGGTTTGTTGTTGATGAATTGGCAATTCATATAACCAAGCCCCACCATGATAAGAATGCATATCTTTCATTTCTGTATCAATGGTTGCTTCAATACACATTTGCTCATGATTGCCACGGATTGCTTTAAACCAAGGCTCATTAATAAGGTTTAGGCACTCAAGATTTTCTTGGCCACGATCTACCAAATCTCCCACGGAGACCAATAAATCGTGCTGAAAGTTAAATTTTAATTCATCTAATTTGTTCATAAGTAATGTATAACAACCATGCAGATCACCCACTACAAAAAGTCGTCCTTGAATAGGCCGATCATACAGTTCGACTAAATTATTACCTAAGTTGATTTCTTTCATATTTATAAACTGAGTGTAGGCTTCTCTGAAAAACCAAGGTATGAAATCTGAAGAATTGAATCAAAGAAAATCTTACTTATTTGGGATTGTGGTAGGTCTTTAATTCTTGAGTAAGCTGTAAGGTTCCAGTTGTTAGCGATAGCTCTTTCACCTTGACCTTCACATGATGAGATAACCATGTTCTGAGCATGATTTTTTGTAATTTTCCCTGACTGATATTGCTCTGTACTATTTGCAATAGCTCTATAAATAATATTGTAAATTTGTCCTACAGAGAAATTATTGACTAAGTTTTGGAAAACCGTAGTTGTTTTAGGACCAGGAGAAAAGTCATAACGAACACTTTTCATTTTGAACATGAGATATTGCATACTTTCATAAAATGCTATCTTCTTCCAGAACTCATAACAGAAATTTGGATTTTCTAAAAATTCATCTGAGCGAGGGTACATTAGTCGATGTAACATCATTTGGTAATCTCCATCCTTGGGTTGGATGTTGATCTGATAATTTATATAGTAAATATAATAATTTATAGTGCCATCCTCTTCCTCTATAAACTGATCAAGATCATTTATAAGATAAGGAATAATAAGCTTTTGAACCGTACCGGGTTTGTCGGAGACTTTTTTATTTAAGTTAGGCCACCTGACCTAACG